>JACCDV010641316.1_pt1 | contig 25996 bp, 17 predicted proteins | sample 7446131 | NCBI WGS metagenome assembly JACCDV01 (sample SAMN15323448, study PRJNA562643) | freshwater metagenome | isolation source: river surface water | place: USA:Blue River Watershed | collected 2017-08-17
ATTAAACTTTATCTCTTTGGGATGAATAATTTTTGTCTTATTCTCCTATTATAATTTAGCATAGAATATTAATGTGGAAAAAAATCGAAGGTAATACAATTCAAACCACTCGATCCATTCTCAAAAAATAAAAAAGCCAAGTGCGCGCATCTTTTGATAATGCTTCGCAGAATTCTATTACTCTGGAAAAATCTAGTGATCGAAGGGCAGTCATACATCAAGTTAACTTTTAATTTGATTTCAATCCCAATAAGAACGCGAAGGAAAAAGAAACAAGACAAATCCATAGTCGGCAGGGAACGAAAAGGATTGGAGGTAAAGTCATTATGCCCAATGCAAAGGAAAGGAAAGGGTAGAAAAAAGAAAATATTCACAAATAAAATAGTCGATAACGTTTTAGTAAAGATTTTCAGAATTAAAGCATAGTCTAACATAATTCCTCTGAAATCGTTTTACTATAAATAAAATCATGCTTCGCTGATAAATAAAAGCAAACTCTGTAAAACAGCAGCTGTAAAAAAGTATCAAGGCATAAAAGACATGTCTCAAATGCTGATACTTCATCTTCCAAAGATATTCACACAGACAAAGAGATCAATTAGAAGATTAGGAGTTGCGCTCAAACCAAAACCACTGAATAAATATTTTAGGCTATCAATAGAAAAATGGCTGAGGAAAAAGAACTATATCATGTGAAAAGAAATAATAAAAATTGCTTCTTTTTGAACTTAAAAAAGAAGCTGCAGAAATAAATGACCAGGATCGAAAAGCAAAGTGATCGAAACTAATGTAAATTTTTGCTTTAAGGATGCGAAATATAAAAGCATAGGAGAAATCTATATTCCAAAAGTTCCCTGACATAACGTATTCGCCCTAAGACTGCATTATAATCCAATCGAACAAATATTTCTTCATGCAGATCCTCAAGCTCGAGATAAAAAAGACCAATGAGTTGCCAATCTCGCTCTCCCCACCCAAGCGACCTTAAGCTCTTGAAAGAGCAAAGTAAAAAAGCGTTGGGGCTGAGTCAATAAAAGAATAGATAGCGAAACACAGTAAAATAGAAGGAATGCTAAAATAAGTATATTAGTAGCAATATTATTACTTTGGATTATTCGAACTCTTTGAAAAAAATGAAATCATAAACACGATAAAGCAACAAACACATCAAAGGTAAAAGTGACAGAAGATACTAGAACGAAAAGTTAAACTAGATTCTTGCACAGTGCAATAACCTTGAGTAATTCAGTGACTTAAACAAGAAGATGAGGACTTTCTAATACTACTGCCAAAAGATGGACGTTGGTATGTAGAAGGCAGAGTAGAAGTTAATTGATCTGCATTAGGCAAATTAGCTTGATGACGACTGATTATTTTATTTATATAGCTTGTTTAATAAAACTATCTATTTATTTCCTTTGATCAGATTATACCTCAAATATAATTAAAATCATCCAAAAACATGTTTATGGTCAATAAAGCCAACGGCACCTTCTGGGCACGCCACAAATAACTTACCGACGATCTCTTCAAAGTAGGATGCCTATTCTTGACTCTCAAAATTATCAAAGCAGTCACTGACAAAATCGATCCCTGAAGATGATATGTATTCGCAGCATTTTTCAAAACAACATTACCTATTTAACTTACCAAAATAAATAATAAACTTAAATCAGACTTTGATGAATGCTTCGCAAATCTCATCAAAGGATATAACATATTCTATTGTCGAGCAACTAAAAAACATTTGTACTATTTTTCTTTCGATATTTATTAATTAACATTTTTTGATTTCGAATTCCTAAAAATTCTAATTGCGAAACATGAACCGGAACCCATATAAAAGAATAACAACAAAAGATGCGATTGAAAATATAATAAAGTATTCATAGAGCCACAATAATGTTTTGTAGAGATACGGTAATGAATTTTTCATTAACTACTTTGATCACTAAACAATCTAATAACTGTAGTAAAAGTTGGGCAGTTCGAAAAAACTCAATAAAAAAGTATTCGTCAAATAGCTCACCTCCTTTATTCTCCATAATCCCGATGAGACTATTTTTTTAGTGATGGGACTGATAGATATGTTCAATCGAATCGTTGGGGAGTTAAAATGCGAGAATGAAATTTGTATTAAAAACTTTACATGTCACCTTTGCAAACTCATCTCCAATAACCAATCGTAAGATACAATAAATAATAAAGAAATTCCTCTTGAGTCAATCAACCCCAATCCAAAAAGAGTCAGGGAAATCGATCTTAATCCTCCTATTATTGTGTCCCATCCTTAAAAGTAGATTCCTAAGATTTCTAAAAATATTAAGAAGAAGTAGAAGAAAGTGGACAGTTCCAAGCCTTTGCATACTTTCTATTATAATTACGAAAGAAAATAAATCATTACTCTTGGAAGATTAGCTTCTCACGTTACTATTTACAATCTCCATTTTCAAAAAACTGGATAAATCTCACCTGCTTGCTTCAAAATATATGATAAAAATATGGCAATCATGTCCCTTGCTTTCAGTGAGAAACATCAGAGAATCGGCTGCATTATTTCCAATCTAGGAATGGCCTTTTGGGACTATTAAGATAACTTTTAAACAGAAAAATTCATAAAAAAAATTATTGGGGATCGGATCTATTACTTACAACTATTAGATTAGTGGATTACTACGGATGAGAATCATATTTACTTTTGGGATCTAAAGCATGAGCGCGTAAAATTCCAATTGGGAGAGTAGAAGGCAATAAAGATCAACGATATAAAATAAATTACTCATTTAAGATGCTTAGCAGTTTCATTCACTCTTAACGATAATTTTAAGTGGCTTTATATATATGAAAATAATGGGTTAAAAGTTAGTTCGAGATTAAAGCTAAGCCATGTTGGAGCACAAAAGATACACTATAACAAATGCACACAAACTTTACTTCTCCTCGGAATGAATGAATTGCCAGTTTACTTAATTGATAAGTCAAGTCTTGATGTGAGCCTATTGAAAAATTTGAGTGGACACAATACTATCATCACATCTATTGCAGATTTAGATGAGGGACTGATTGTGACAGGTGACGACAGAGGAACAATGAAGATTTGGGATTTAAAAACCTTAAGATGCCAGCAAGTGATTAAAGTTGCCAATACCATCAACAAGATTTAATGTATTGGTAGCACTCTCTTATATGCTGACTCTAGAATCAACATGCTTAAAATATAACAACTATCACAGCAGCTTCCTCTTTCTGAAATGTATGGACTGAAGAAGTTCTATCGATTCGAAAGCCCATTCTATGAAGTATATATCTTCACCACAGTCAGCTGCAGAATCTACGATCTGACGACTGGAAGAATCAAGCAAGTCATAGAAATTTGTATAAATGAATAATAAATAATCACAGTTCAAAAACTACAATCTGACTATCTCATCTCCACCACAAAGAACTCTCTCCTCAATTACTCTGAAGACATGAAGCTAAAATGGAAGATTAATATGAATAAATATCACGATTAAGAAATACATCATATGAGATCAGATGTAAAGAATCAGTTTGTGACAACAGTGAGCAAGGATGGAACTATACAGGTGTGGAACTAAAAAATATTCTAAGAAGGGCCAAGGAAGATAATGCAGAATACTTTGAAGGATTATCACTTCGAAATTACTTGCTTTGATCTATCAGAAAGATACAGTATGATGGTAACTGGATAGCGCCAGCCAGATGTAAAGATATGGGATTATGAAACATGCAAGCTATGCCATATTATTTAACTCGAGTCAGCCAGTTGCGCAATCAAAATATCTAGTAGCTATCCTCTTATGGCTATTGCCTGCATCAATTAAAAGGTTTACCTTTACCGATTCGACAGAAATGAACAGTTTTTCTAGCTTACCTTCATTCATCTCGTTAACCTAAGATACCCTTAAAATACTCTAAACTCACTTTTATCACTTAGGACATTCAATGAGATTAAGCCAACTCGCCGTGTTCGGGATGAGCTCAAGAGTATTTACTGTAATAACATCATTATGCATCATAACAATAAGCAGCATTCCTTAATCCTCGCCTATGGAAAAGGAAGTGTCATCGCCTTTAATATCAGCTAAATACTACTTTAGGCTTTTAGGTAATAGATTCGAATTAAATTTAATCTTAATATTCAAAGACCAATAAGGTAAACTTTATAAAAACAGCTGAAAATAAATCAGTATCGCAAAACTTTGAAAGTAAATTAAACTACAATACCATAAGATTTTATTCCTGTGCTTTGGAACAAAATTCTTCATAAAGATACAATAACCGACCTTGATAACTTTCATCATCAGTACTTAAGCTCATTGTCCTTGGATGGCTACTTTAAAGTCTTCACTATAGAGAAGTGTTAAGTCATCTGCTCCTTATGCATTCGATATCCTCTTCCCAATACGTGGAAACTCGAAATCTTCAAATATGAAGAAATAAGTAAGAAAATGTATGAATCGTTAAAAGTTATATATTAAATTTTTAATGACAAATAAATACAACTAGACAAAGATTAATTGGATTACAAAGCTGTCTCAAACCTTATGCACCAGATGTGTCATCATAAGAATGAAGATCGGCATAGACTCAAAAAGAAGACTATTAAACTACTTAAAGATTAGTTGAAGCCTTCCGATCTAAGAAACAACAGAAATACTGAGTCATAGCAATCTCTTAAATACTTATAAGCTTATCGTCGTGTCAATCTTATCAAATAGATCAAATAAGTGAAAGCAAGTGCTGATTTCCTCGAGAATAAATCAAGAAAAAGCAGTATTTAATAGAAATAACATTTACGAAAACTACTCTCCCCTCAGTACTTCCCGAACCTATATGCACGCTAATAAAACCTGCAAGTTAAATAGAAGTATTAGCAATTGTTTGCCCAATCGACCAATGTTTCCCTCCATCACTCTCGATAAAAATTAAGTAATATTTGCGATGATGTAATCAAGTAAGTCGAAATCAATAAAAGTGAGCTTCAATCAAAGAGAAAGCCAATAGAAAAAGAAGTATCTAAGAAGTTGCACTTTAGGTCCCTCTCACAAGGAATATATAAGATATTCCCAGATAAATATTCACTTCCCATCAATTAGAAATGTAGTAAAATCAATTAAGATATTAAGCAATAACTAACCAAAAACCTCCCTCTAAAATCACTATCTGTATTTATGAAAAATCTTAATGAGAAAATACCCAAAGAAAACCAAATTCGTAAGAATTTAAAGAAATTTTCCAATTTCAATTCTCAAATTTGATCATAATTATATTTATTTAATAACATATTTGAGCCGAAACTTCTATAATAAATGCGCTTAACAAGAATAATAAGACCCATAGTTTTCTTTAACAGATTTATCTACTCTTTTTCAAACCACAGTTAAACAATAAAATCACTTAAGGCCAAAATGGCATAGCATAGATAGCAAATATCAAATACTTATAAACAAGGCGTTCCCAATTATTTCAATGACAATTACTTGTTTGGACTGGTGCAAGAAAATTATTGCTTTTTTGATTTAGTAGATATCACCAATAGTATCATCACTCAACATCCCGATAAAAAGACAGACAAAGAGATCATATTCATAGCCTATGCATATAATCTTTTCTATGGTTAACTCAAAAATGCGAAGCTCATCTTTGAAGCAATAATTCAAAGTTTATCGCAGAAAATATTAAACAAAGAGGACTTCGAAAGTGTGGAAGTTCAAAATGCCTATCTCTATAATATTAAATCCTTGACAAATAGGAGCAATAAGTTTTTATAATCAGATCTTAAAGCCTTAATTACTACATTTTTCAGATTTATTGGACTCAAGTCTGATTTAATAGATGCATCTGGAAAATACAAATAAGTAAACGGTGATACGATATTTAATCTTTTAGCAGTGGCCCCATTTATTCCCAAGGACAGTGCCTCTTTATTGTAGATTTAACAATACTATAACAAGCTCATTAAATATTACTGCAGCAGATTACAATAAATAAACAAAGATGACTTGAGATAAGTAAGCAAGATATTTACTTTGATGATGTAGATTGGTGTAATAATTGGTAAAGCAAAGGATAAATACATCAATATATTTTAGTCTCTACCAACATCATTTCAGCATTAAGAACACTTTATCACCTATCTACAAGTAATTAAATATTTTTTTACCTATCAGCTCATCAAGAAGATTGATTTCAAACAGTTTGATCATTACAACTTCCAACTTTCCACCAGGAACAAACATTATAGATCCAAACAAGCCATGAAATCTTTCTAGGAATACGTAGAATCATTGATATCAGTCAATTTTAACAACCTCAAAGTGTTCGATCCCTACTTATTTTACCAGCCTTCACAAAAAGAAGAGGGCAAGAATCAGTGAGGTATTTTGATTATTGTATTCAAATTTATCATCTATTATATTTAAGTCAAATGAGCATGAAATCTCTACCCCATAAGCACCAATGTGCGAGATAGAATTGTCTCGGACATGCCAAAGATTACAATAATTATCTCTTAGCACTTCATAAGACCAAGCCTAAGAATAAGCCAAATAAAACTGCGCGCTCTAACAACTCTCTTCACGATAAGGCGCTCAAGGAGAGTAAAGCAAAGGCACCCAAAACAAAACCAAGCAAGCATTAGATCAGCTAAAAATAAGAAGTCGACTAGCTCAGAAAGAGGAACGAAGAGTTATAAGAGGCATTGCAATAAAAATCAAAAAAGATTAACGAGATGAAGCATAAAATAAAAGACTATTAATCCAAACTAAAGCACACTTAAAATAGAATAGCTCAAATGCAAACCATAATAAACTAGAATTAATTCCCAAAGTCACCAATCAGTCTCGAAAGGCCTACATAGGCAATGATGAATCATTACCAGCAGCAACTAAAACTTGTTGAAACTAGCCAAAAATCAACGATTTAAGCTATGGAGAAATATCGTATAATTGAAAAGGAGTTCAATGAGTATCGAGCATAAAGTCAAAGAAAAATAGATAGGCTTACTCGTGAAAATGAACAGCTTAGACAATTTGAGCCCGAAGATAAAACATACGACTAATAGATTTCCTCATTAAGAAAGTAATTACATCGACTCTCACAAATGCAACAATCTCCAATCCGTCACGAGCCCAACAATTTGTAATTGGATATAGTGACAATAAAGACTAATAATAAGCAGTTAATGATAGAAAAAGAAAATCTGATTTATCAGCTCCAACAAAAAGAAGAGAGCATTCAATCACTCAGGGCAAATCTTTAAACAATAAATAAGAAAGTTGATCGTTGGAACGAGTAATACAAAAAAATGATAGAGGAAAGAAGAAATGTTGAAGAAAAGTATAATGAGCTAACGATCAAATACAACAACAAAAAAGATAAGCAGATTAAAGAAAAAGAAGAATGGGCATCCATATTTAAAGGGCTGATGAAAGAAGTATAAAAGCTTAAGCGAGAAATAGGAAGACTTCAAAGATCAAATCCATTATTATAAAGGCTATATTCTTAATAGAACTAATGATAGCGCATTTGATATTTTCTTTACTAAGATATGGAAATAATTTAAATTTAATTAACTCAAGAATGAAGACTAATCGACTCAAAATGCTTAATAAGCAGATAGAAGATATCTTTGCCGAGCCACTCGGGCCAAAAATTAATAAAGTAGCTAGTAAAGATAGCAAAGACACCAAATTCGAGTACATATCGTGCGGATTATGCGAGTAAGTGCGGCGAGAGAACTATAGACTAAAGCAATAAAAACTTGAATATGAGTAAAAACACGAAGAACTGCAATAGATGAAGAATTAGCTCTAAGCACTCAAATAGCTCTACTAGCTAAAGTGCAAATAAGCAGACATCTTGCGTTAGAAACTTGAATAATCTGAGAAGTTCAATTAGCGATTCAAAGCATAAGAAGAAGCATTCAGATAAGATAGTATAAGCTATTTTTAAAAACTATTAACTAAATGATTTTATCCGTTTATTAGAATTCAAAATTATGTATATTGGTAAAGAAAACCTGCATCCTAATATCTCACACCTCGTAAAGCAGAAAAGAAGTATGGACGAGTGGTCAAAGGCAGGGCAAAACTAGCACAATACTAAAAAATACAGTGAAAGATAAGACTGGAGGAAACGGATAATGTATCCATCATGCAAGTAAAAGTAAATTGATGATAAACTGGATAAAATGCTTAATAGTCAGAAATCAATAAAGGAATGCATGCGTACAACGTTGAGTGAAGAAAAAATGGTTAACTCTTTTGTAAGCTCAGCCAACTATACTCTTCAAAAATATTTTCAGTCGAATAAAACATCAAAGGAAAAAGACTAATCAAGCTTGAAAAAATAGCTTCTTTAGATTTATCAATTGTTGCATAAGGCATTTTCATTAAAGATCTAAATAGTTGAGTCCTTTACTTAGGAGCAATTAGCCCTTCTAATAAAGAGTCAGTTATAAGGATTGATTCCCTTGTAAAAGAGATAGAGATGATTTATTTATTAGTTTATTTTACTCATATCATTTTAACCTTCTTTTCTTGAAACTTCAATGAAAAAGATGAATTCTATTTGTGGTATTAGTATTTTAATCTTACCATGTATTCCTACTTCATCTTTATAAATGCTTCGTCACTCTATTTCGCCTATCCTCTTGATATCTTCTCGTGGTGATTCTTTAAGCGAAGGGAATACTCCTTCAATAGAAAGCTTGTCTTTGGAAAATTCACTGCCACATCTTTATGTACACAAAACTTTCCTTGGGTTAATTTGTATTAGAATAACAAATCTCCGTCTAAGTGATTGATGCAATGTTGTATCCAATGAGCTTGTGAGCCAGTAACTTCCTCAACTAAGTAATCGCGAGTTTCGTTCCTATACTCTAATTTTATGGATGAATGGCGATTAACTACGAATTTAATGAAAGGAATTACGAGGCATCCTTCTTCCACTTATTAGATCTCACCTTTTGTCTACTTTATGATTGGATTGATATAGGCCTGAAAATCGAGAGGATTGCTATATTCTGCATTTGTATGGGTTCCAAGCTCATAGTTTTTGTTAAGGACGAAGACTCGATTAAAGCTTTGCACCTGGTTCGCAGTAAGATACAACATACGGTAATGTGCAGCTGTCTTCTTCATTTGATCAATTTCTTTTATCAAGGTTCGATTTAATGCGACTTGGCTTGTTGGCAATTTGAAGGTTAGACTCTCACTTTGCTATGCGCCAAAAATATTGTTGATTTACATGAGTTAAAGTTTATTCAAGGCTTTCTTTTTTATACGATTTAATCTCATTAATATTAATTATGATTATAATCTTTCCATGTAAATTCGAATATATATTAATTTCACTAAATACTTGATTGACATCTCAACTTTGAGCCATTTGATAATTATTTTTAAATTCACGAGCGATAAATTATTTTAGAACTATATTTTCTATTAATCGAATTCAATGGATATCTATCAGCTCTCAAAGTATTAAAATATTGGTGATCGACTCAAACGACTTGCAAATAACCCGGCCACTAATAAGGATAAATTATCTGAGACTCTCAATCCTCAGACTTATCGATATCAAAATGGAACTCTTCCGAGAAAGGATAATTATAGCTTTTAGTAAGAACTAAAGCCAAAATTCTCATAAAATAGTAAATATGGACATATGCCTTCTCAGTAAAAGAAATCTCCTCATTAGTATCTCCATAGAATCAAAGATTTATCTTCCACTTTCGAAAGTAATCAAACCACTCAAGAACGCATGAGGAAGTCTATCAACAATAAATTTTATTAGCAGAGGCTCGAGAGAATGGAGCAAAGATAATCATAGAAGCAGGTAGAGGGATAAAAGCAGCAATCAAGCAATAGAAAAATTTTAGAAAAAGTAAGAAGTGAGGGAACCATCAAAATTGAAGAAATACTTGAGTCTTTTAACAACTACAAGCAAAACAAAGAGAGGTTTATGGCAACTTTAGGACAAAGATAAATCGCATAATCTCAACATGTTGAATAACCAACTGAAAGGCCAAGATAATCCAAAGAAGAAAGAGGAGAGGGAAGGAAGTCAGTGTTCAAGCCCATCGACAACATTTGGAATGAAGATTAAAGCTAATAAAATAACCCTAAGTTCAAAAGGAGCATAAACAATTTTAGAGATGGGTATGAATAACTTGACATATTTTCTGCATTTCGTGAACCTCAACTCGAGCAATAGAACAAACCTAAAAATTTCTCCAAGTCTAAATTAATCCAAAGAAATCTTGTGACAAGCTATGAGCCATAGATAATATAAACAAAAAATGCTCTAAAAGCAATGATGTCTCCAAGATCGAGAATTCCAGGCAAAATATGCAAAAATAAAGAAAGGCTTTTAACTTCATAAAATTATTGATTCATGATACTTATCTATTGTACTTTAGCATAAATATCAATATTATCATTTAAGTTTTTTAGTCTGCTTTGGCTTCAATCCAACGTTTTTTAGCCCATTTCGAATAGGCTTTCGAATATCAGCAATTTCGATTTCTAGGAGTTTTTCAATGCTGGACATATTTTTAATGATTGTTGGTTGGTCCGATATGGGATTCGATTGTGATGAAACTGGCTTTTTTAACCCAAGATCGATTTAAAGCTGTTTTAGTTTTTACATATTCTTAGCATTAGAAATGCTGTCTTCTGAAGGCTATGATCTCTTTTCTTCTTAAACTTTAAACACCAGTTACTTTTCATCTTTTTATCTATTCCTTTTCGATGCAGCCTCCATCCTCTTCCTCAGTCGCTCTTCTTCTTCCATTCCTTGCTCAAACATCTTCTTCTGCATCATTGCGAATTTTCTTTATTATTATTCCATCATATCCTTAATGAATTTCCTGTGGGCGAACTCCTCATCTTATTCGCAAAGAGTTATTGAATCATCAATCAATGAAGATATTTCGTCCTAGTTCTATTACGAGTCTTAGTTTTCTTCTTTCTTTAAGTTACTGCAGCCATCGTCAGAGTCTTCAGCTTATTCCTCAATCAAATCCTTGATATTTATTTTCTTCCCCTTTCTTTTTTTACGAGATTGCTTAGCTTTCTTAGGCTTAATCTTATTTATCAATGGAGACTAACTAACTTATGTTTAGTCATCTTTTTTGTTTACATTTTGGGATTAATCAACTTTTATTTGATTAGATGAAATCTAACTCTATCTTGACTTTTCTTATTACGGCTAAGGCTGTTTTATCTATTCTTCCTACTTTCGCTCAATAAGATAGGCTTATTAAGGTCCTTTTACACAAGTCTAATATGCACTGTTTGAATTCCTGTCATGAACATTTGAATTTTCTTTTTAACCCAAATCAAGAAGAAAATCATTTTAATCTAATTTACTCTTTTTGAAGTTCTATTTCAAAATGCTCTATGTTATACTTTATGATCTCTTTATCTTCATTTTCTTTACTAGGCCTTCATAAAACCTCTTTCTATCTTTTGGCAACTATTCATATTATTCCTCTTGAGGTACTAAAGAACTCTCAAAAGAAGGTTTTACGTTCTTAAGGAATATGGCAGCATCTGCATGCAAACCTTTTCCAGTGACTTTGGGAACCTCAATCAAAAGTTAAACCTATGAACATCCCTCTATGGATTTCAGTTTATCTTTCATGCTCTATTTGAATCTTACGTCTTGCTCTAAGTTCTTAAACTATAATCTATTCTTGAAATTCTCTGCTTTTCTCTACACTTTGTTAAGTAAATGGTCAGCATTCTTTAATTATCTTTTTTACACTACTAACTCATCTTATTAGAGTTATTTTTCAACCTTCTCTCCCTCATCAAATTCGCAACTACTGAAGAATTTATTACTCACTCGAATACCTTTCTTACCTTTTGCCTTAGTTGCAATTACTATCGATTCCTTAGAATATTCTTTATCATCATCAGTAAATTTATTGAAATATGTTTCCATCTAAACTTTATCGTTGCTTTCACAAGGACGAATAATTATGCTACTACTGTTCTATGAACAGTTTTTCATTCTTTTATCAAATTCCTTTAGTCTGTGAGATACTTAACTATACTTCATTTTCCTACCAACGAGGGGCTTATCTAGAAGACTATTTGACTATTAGGCCTTACTCTCCAAAGGGTAAGAGTTACTTCCTTCATTCTATTGCTCTTACGAGTGTCTTTGGTTCAAATCGGTATGCTTTCTCAATTTAGGCATTTTATAATAAACGTTAATAAATTAGGCTCACAAAATTTATATTTAGCTCAATAACCTTTAATAATACTAATTCAATTTTTTTTATTGATGAGACTATCTTATTAACTCTGTTAATTTATTAAAAATATTTGATTAATAATGAAGAGTTTTACCATCACATAGTTGTTAATATTCGATCCCAAAAGACCATCTCCTAAGCGAAAACCAATAGAAATAGATATACAATAAGCTAAAATACTCATCTACTGGCCATAGCATTTCCCCATCGAACAAAAGTGCAATTCAGTTGGTATGGCTGAAGGTGTATTCAATTTTTGTGAGGCCTTGCTTTCAGTTGATTAAGGATAAGGGAAGTAAAAAGAGCTTGGGTGGCAAACCATACACATGGACGAATGCACACTAATTCTCAGTGAAGTCGAAGAGGACATTTGGATATTTGTTAAGCTCGAACACGAAAGATAGATTTATTATCAACGCCTTGCTTCCAATTAATAAAATGAATAAGACGGAGGATATCTTTAGAATACCTTTTCGGATGATATCTGTCATAGTTTCTTAGAAAATTTGTATCTATCCCTAAAAATATTCTATGGGCCAATAAGAGGATGGATATTCAGGTAAAGACTTGATGAGTACCAACAAATAATCTCCTCATTCATTCCTAAGTATCAGGAAATATTTCGATATGAGACCCATTTGGACATTCTCTCATACTCACTAAAAGACATTAGACTAATTCCTTTGGACATAAATAGCACTTTGAAGTTCCTTTACTTCAAAAATGTTCTCCAAAGCTATGATAATAATATCGCTCATTTGGCTGTATTCTCCAATGGTCTCTTAGCATACTCTTCTTTGAATAAATAAAATACTTAATACTTCGCAAACTACTTCTATGCAATCGGATAGCCTTACATATTCTCCAATATGAAGTACAATCGGTTTACTCTCTTGCCTTAAATCCCCAAAATCAACCTCACTCACAAATTTGGATTTTACTATAATTCTCGATCCATTGGTTTGGAAGAAGGTAAGTCATTTGACCGTAGCAGTGTTTAAGTCAATCTGACTAAATCATCACCTGTGTCAGATTTATTGGGCCTCAATGAAGGAAGTAACTTTTAGCTATTTGAAGCCCATTTGATAGGAGAAGAAAAGCCTCTTAAGATGAATTTCTATTTAGAAGGGTCAATGCTATTCATAACTTTCTGCAGGTAGAACCCAGACTTAAACCAAGTAATCTTTCAAAACCGGTTCTACCATGACAACTCTGACAAATTTACTGTCAAAATCAATTAATCGCTAGTAGGAGTTCTAAAACCAAACGATCCCTACAAATTTCTATTCCATAACGCATGCTCTTACTCAGGCAAATCAACGATAAGAGAATGGAAGACAATTGGCAACCAAATACGGGAAGCATTGGAACTATTAAGAAAATACAAAGAGGGCGTAATACTAATACTCACTACTAACGGATACTGGATTTACGGCATCCACCGTTTCTGCAGAATCCTGGTGTTGCTGATTCCTTCTGACTTGGGTATAAATAAAATTGAGGAGCACACAAGCAAGATGACAAAGTAGTATTTCGCAAAGGCATACATATGATGTAAACAGTTTGTTTTATTGAATGTTGATATTGGTGTAATGGTGAATGATTGATCATTTGCGGCCATACTTGGCAATGCAATAATCCAAAAACTGATTGCTCTCAGTATCTAGCTTATCACTGCTCTTGATTTCAGCCAGCTTGTCCATCAGTGTGGCCAGCACTTCACGCTCTTGGCAGGCTTCGAGAAGCTTGGCAATGAGTGGGAGCCGGGAGGCAGCAAAATAAGAAAAATTAGGATCATTGTGGTTAAGCATATCAAAGAGAACATCTAAATTGGGTTGGCATTTATCCATCCGTAATATATACAATTTATTATAATATTCATAAAATATCGGCCATATTTGAAACGCCCTCCCCCTCCCAAGGCAACACCTCGTTATTCTCCTCAGGGATCAGTCGGATTCTGTTACAGTAACTTGAGTGCATCTTACGCCGCATCTATAATTGTCTTTCCTCTTTCTATGCCCTCTATCTTTATTTTTGCAATAGTATCTATCTCTTTAGAAGATCCTACTTTCTCTTAATCTTCTCTATCAATTCAGGGTAGTTTCTCTTAAAGGAAGCTGAGTTATGCTGAGGAAACTATATTCTAAGATAGTTGCGGTCTCTCAAGGGGGCAGCCACAATTTAGTTCGGCTTTATTCTAAATGTATAGAGTTGTACATGCTGTAATCTAAAGATTTCATTTTGCTGTCCTTTTTGCCTTTACTATTGGCCAAGCTTTTATGAAGGTATTTTTTATTGGTGTATGGATTGATTTCGTAGCAGCTTATGTTAGATTTGCGCAACTTTACATCTTATTTTTTCTTTATCGTCCTGCTTGGCAGCTTTGCTTTTAGATAATCATACTAATCATTCAAATTGATGGTATTGAAGGACTATTTCTTATTGCGAAAGGATAGGCTTGAGTAATTTCTCACCCGCTTCTAAGAATCAATATTCTATGCATAAAAAGTTTTATCTGGACTGTTATGCTATTGATTAAAAGTCTGGAAGAGGTTGGTGATTTTCTCAGTATGAACAGCCATTAATTCGATGGGAGAATGAGACAATTATTATTACCTCTGTTTGTTTCCTGCCTGGCGGATATAGGCTTTATGCATTGGATAATCCACCTTTAGCCTTCTCATGTTCTGCAGGAGAGACTGATGATTAAACTGTTATCTATCATTAAAGCTGTTATTCTATTAAATGCGGCCATTTTATTTTATTGAATGCTCAAAATGTTCATTTTGTAGGCTTGTCTACAGATAGGTGAACTTTGTAGTAGATGAAAGTTTCTGCTTTATTTTGGAGTAGAGTTGTTCAGAAAGATCCTCAATGTTGATCTTCTTGATAATCATTAACCTGCTTGAACAATAATAATATCAATACCCACATTTAACAAATCCATACAATTCAGCACACCCGGTCAAATAATCTTATTAAATCAAGTGGGACTTATATCATGCTTGCAGATAGGACAAACTCTTTGTTTTACTAGCCAATCACGAAGACACTCAAAATGATGGAAGTGCTTGCAGACCAAAGCAGGGATTTATTCTTCGTCATTAATCTAATCGAAACAAATGCAACAGCTAAGTTAGTATTAAGCTTACATTTCTCGAGTATTACTGATTACTCTATATGGTATTTTTGGGAGTTGGCTGATTTAATTTTCAGTCAATCCTTTAGGGCCGCTTCCCATTTGCTCCTCCATCTGTAATAGCTACTCGTAGCTCATCTATCCATCATGAAGGAGAGAGTACCCATTCACATTCATATAGTGAGCGCCTCTTTGATGGTATATTTCCCATCGTAGATTGTAGTTGTTATCTCTTACTTCATTTAGTTTTTCTCGCAATTTTTCAATCTACCCATATAAGCCTTGCCTCATCCCTTGCAACCTTTCCTCCTTCTCCTCTTCTTGAGTAATTGTAACCTATATACTCTCTATTTCCTGAGTGAGATATAAAATACTTGCTTGATTGCATTTTTTTATTGGAGCTGCTGTTCCTTGAGAGAGAGATATTTGGAGTATAGTTCCTGATAGAAAGGTGAGTATATGATTTGAGGATTGAATTCCTCTTAGTATTGATGCTAATAGTGCATTCCCCAACTAATAGCTTTTTTGCTGCGAGAGGGGAGACAAATGCTATGAACATCCAACGCATATAGTTATGGGTTTTTCTATGGGAGTATTCGACGTAATGGCACTTTTCTTATTTGGAACTGATGTTCTAAATTTGAATTTATGTACTTCGCTTGCTTTTATCCATTTTTATTAATCACTATAACCAAAGAGAAGGTTAATGCTTAGAAGATAAATAAATTTAATAAACTTTATGTTGTAGTTCTCATATCCTTATTTCTGATATTAATAAAAATATATTTAGATAGATGAGTCGGTCCAGAAAAAATAGTTTCGAGCATGGAAATAATCTAGAGGAAATAGCTAGGTAATCTAACTCTAATAATTATTCTTAATTCGCAGAAAAAGTAAATGAAGGCTTACCAGACAGCTATAAATTTACCACCCTATTGAATAAACCATAAAAGATAAAAGGTCCCACGAGCAAGCTTCTTGAAAACCTTCAAAAAGTAGAAACACTATAGAAGCAAAATAAAAGTGAGGCTAGAACAAATTCTCAGCAAGCCCGAAAGAACGTTGCATTAAATATGATGAGACTCCAGGATAAAAACTTCAATATTGAAAAAAACATATTTAACATTTCCATCGGAGATGTAACAACAAAATAAAGCTATCTGTCCAGCCTTCAAGAATAGCTACGCCAACTCCAGTCCAAAATATCGACCCTCGAAGAATAAGAAAACAAAAAGATCAAAATGAGGACAATTAGTTATGCGAACCAGCCATCTGACACATCAAGCCAAGAGTAAACTAAACCACAACCAAGAAAGTCATTCTGTGGTAAAATATATAAAAGAGCATCGACTCCAAGCACTGAAAAGAAGTATGTAAAGGTTATGAATCAATAACAATAATCCTCCTATTATAAATGGAATCCTCAAATACAAGAAAGACCTATTAGTGATTTATCATAGGTTAAAAGAGATGACGGAATTAATTCTAAAAAAAGTATTGAAGGTACACATAATAAATCGCTTTCCAATTATAGAATTAAGCAAAAAACTAAGCAGATTCCATAAGAGAATATTCCATAAGTAAACTAGTAATAGAAGTAAATTTTCAAGAAAAATCCATAATGGTAAATAAACGACATTAGAGATGACTTTAGATCTAAAATGAGCAAAAAGATCCAAATCCCCAAAGGCTTTCCTCTTTAAGCGCCTGATATCACTGATACCTTAGAATAATATGAAAAGAAGTCATCCTAAATATATGCCTTGTTTGGGATTGATACATCGAAATTAAAGTCTAAGATAATGATAAGAAAATTCAAAAATGGAGTGTATTATCAACTGAGGCCCAATAAGAATATAGTCTGGTATTTTAATGGCTCTTTCTATATTGGTGATTGGGATAACGATTTACCAAGCTAAGCATAGAAAAACGGATTTGGATTTGAATATGTCCCAAATAAATACTATTATCTTGGACAGTTCCGTGATGGTAACAGAAACGGAAAGGGAATCATTAGAATTATTGGCAAAGGAAACTAAAATTCATTTGTTTCCTATGATGGATAATGGTTGAATGGGAAACCTCACGGCCTTGGCAAACATATAGACTAAAAGAATAATAAGTACATAGGGGACTTTGATTTTGGATAGAAAACAGGAAGAGCATATGCACTTAACTCAGATGGGCTATACTATTAGGGAGAAATGAGAAATGGATCAAAACATGGCAAAGGCATCTAAAAGCTTATTAATGGCGATGCCTATATTGGAAACTTCTTTGAGGGAAAATTTCATGGAGTAGGGACTTATAAGTGGAAGAATGGAAGTTGTTATGAAGGATAATTCGTCAATGGTAAGAGATAAGGAAAAGGCATCTGGAAATCATATAACGGTGACCAATTTTAAGGATAGTATTCGAATGACGCGAAAAATGGATGGGGCAAGTTTACATGGAAAAATGGTTAAATATACTAAGGAGAATTCAAAGATGACATAAGGCATGGAAAAGGCTTTTACAAGCATCCAAATGGGAAAATCGGAAAATATATGTGGAAAGATGGTCATATCGATCATCGCATTCAGGAACCATAATAATCGTAGAAACACTAAGAGAACAGCAAACTTGACAGTCAAATCGAAAATATTTGATGATAGCTTTGACTTTAATATTTCCTATATTCTTTTTCACTTATTATGTACTCTTGAAAGATATAATCAAAGTCTAAGATGGGAAATAATTTCAATCTTCGGGATGGTTTAAAGATCAGATACTATTCTTCTCCCAGTGAAGGCTAAAAAGTAGACGCCAAGCCATCATAAGGAATACTAGATCCGAAATAGCTGATGGATCATCCCCTATTTAAGAAACATATGCCTGTTCTCTTTGGAGGGGCTGCCTTAACTTTCCACTATTACAATGTCAGTGAACAGTACTCAAACAGAGTCATGGATGATCTAGATTTCTTTGTTATCGATAGATAAGCCTATAAAGATTTTAAGGAGCACAGAAAGATAACATTTGAAAATGAAAAGGATCATAGAATTCATTTCTACTAAAGGATGAGGGAGAACTTCTTTATTAAAGTAACCATATGTCTTTGTAAACCAAAATGGGGGTAGAAAAGATACGAATATTTGTTTGGAATCAGATGCTTAGCTCTGATAGAATTGAAAAGATTAAAGTACCGATATAAAGGGATGGACTAATAGATTTGTGAGGACTTCAGAAGAGGGAAAAGCTAGAGTAAATACTTTATCAGAAAAAAGAAAAAGGCCCAAGATGTTCATGATATTGAAATGATCAACATTCTTATGAAGGCCAAAATCATGGGCAAAGAGAAGTGATGGGATAGTGATAAGTTATCTAAATCAATTCATTAAAATATATATTTAAGACCATTTATTACTCAATCATGGTTTGGAAATCGAGCATATTGGAAATAAGTTGAATTGATTAATAACTAATAAATAATAATGGCTGAGGATTCTTTCCCTCAAATTTCAACAGCAACCCGATAAAAACTACAATCTTACGGATTCGTTAATCACCTTTACGACTCAATGCAACTACCTTCTCACTTCATCCCCTTCGGATCAGGATGTTCAAATACATTAATATAGTTAACTCATATACCTATCTCATCATGGGTCTTAGCTTAGCTGGTGCATTTGCCGCAAAGAAGTTTAACTTTGAACCAACTACCTTCATATTTTCGTTTTTGGCTGCTCCCACTGCCGCATTCATTCAAAAAAGAGATGGAGACTCCCTATATTTTTCATTCCTTTCTAAGTAAATCTTTAAACATTAAGACGCAACCCTGCTACGCTGCTGCAACAATATCCTCTTTTGAATGAGTCATTCAAGTAAGTAAGCCAATAGGTGGATACCGAGATTTCCACTATCCAAAAACGAATTCAACTATTGGAAGAGAGAGCAAACCGAGCATGAGCACTGATCTCATATTCTAGAATAATACGTCATTATTTGCTTATTACATCATTTTATACTTAATTAACTCATAATCGATTTGATCAATGAACTTCAATTACCAACACTATGTCGATCGCATGAAGTATAAACCATTCCAGTGGCCTCCTGATATCTCACTAGCTGAACTCCACTCAAGGGTTTCAGAGCAAGGACCTATTAACTAGCATGGGGTTAAATGTCCATGCTGCAATTATCAGTCAAAATAAAAGTTTTCTAATTGGCTCATGAGGGACATCGGATAGGTATTGATGCTTGTATTAAGGATTGTAGTCGTCTCGGATCTGCAGTTCCAGCTTATTTCGGTCTTCTCAAATTCTACATATTTGCTATACTCTTAGTAATTTTAGTGAATGGAATCTATCCTATTTGGGCATTACAGTACACTTGCTAAAATCTTAATGCAAATCACGATTGCATCAAAGTGACCTTGTTTTACTACCTGAACTTTGATGAATAGCTTGAGTTGCTTGTTGATAATAACAACCGAGGAATAGCTTAGGTATTTGAGACTTAACATAGATTCTGGTAATAATATAGACGATAAATTATTACATTTTAACATTTGTAAACTTGGGATCTTTGTGGTATCTCTTCTATATGGAGAAGAAAGAGTAAGTACTTCAATTAGAACATACTGAAGCAGCTAAAAATGCACTAATTATTGGCAATATTCCTAACATTGATCCTGAAGTCTTGAAGGAAAAGATTAATGTTGGCTCTAATCTGTAAATCATCGATATCATTCCTTTTAAACCCATCAAAAAATATTATAACTTATTTAACAAAAGAAATACGACTTACTACAAGTTACTAGGCAAGTTTGTTGAGTGTAAAGACCCAAGAAACTAGAAGACAATCAACAAGGCCCTAAGCCAAATCCAAAAAAATCTAAAGGAAGAACAGTAAGCCTTAAAAAGTGACAAATACAATCATTTACTGATTGTGTTTAAAACTTCATACATGGCTACTTTGGTCTACAACAATTACTCCTTCTCAGGGCTTCAGAAGATCATGTATGGATCAACTGCTCTAATCAATCAAATAGGAATAACAAAGAACATGGCAGAGCTTCCTCTTTATGTGATGAAAGTTCCAAGTGTCCAAGAAATCAAATGGGAAAATGTTGGCTAGAGTGTCAAACACAGTCTCGCAGGAAGAATACAATCGTTTCTGGTTGCTGTCGGCATAGTCATTTTCCTATTCTTTATTCTCGAAGAGCCCATTAGATACTCAATGGAGTCCCATACTAAATAAAAACTTACAACCATTCAGCAGCTAATCCCAATTCTAATTTCCTTTGTACTTTTCGCATTATCTGTTATCTATCGAAATTATATGGTGTAAGTGTCAAAGAAAAAGAACCCTCTCAACTAGTTTGAAGCAGCTAAATTCGTACTAATTTCCTCAATGCTTTTCCACATCATATTTTATATCATCATTCCTGTTGCTTTCTTTTCTGTTAACGACGGCATCGATAAGACGGTTAAACTGTTTGTAATATCTGAGCAAGCGAGAACCTTTATAGTAATGCAACTTATCCTTTGCATAATTGACATTCCTTATCAGTTTTGGAAGAGCCGAAAGATCAAATGCTTAGGAGATCAAAGAGAAGGATTCAAATACAACCAGCAGATGCTTCATAAAATTGTTTAATATAGAGACTTTCCTCTCGAGCTAAGATTACAAATTATGTTTAGGATATGGTCTCTAGCCATGTTCTATAGTTTCTACTTGCCGTATATCCTTTACTATATGTTCTTTGCACTTATAATACTCTATGTCCTTGAAAAACGTAACTTTTACCTTCATTATACTTTAAGAAGAAGTATTACACTAAAGTTAGAAAAAGCATTTTTAGTCTACTTTGTAAATTTCTTTTGCATCTTTCAATGCTTTTCCTATTCAATGTCTTCATTTACAAACAAGTAATTTGATTGGACAATGTATACAGCCATGCCTATCACTTTTACTTTGCTTGTCCTCAACTTTGTATTTTGGATTATCGTCCAACCTTATTTGCGTAAGCAAAATGAAAGGTATTAACAAGGACTTATGTAAAAATTGCTTGCGTAGAGACCTGACAAGGCTAAGGATGAGAAGGTTGTAAATTGGGCAAAAGGAGTTGCCCAATAGTATAGATAAGGCTATGATAATTTTCTTAAGGGGATAATGAATGAATAATTAGACAAAGAGGTTAGTGAGTATCTATAATCGCTATCCAACGAGCAGCGTGCTTAGTAAGCCGATAAAAAGGGGTTATAAAAGCTAATAGAGATGGCTGAATCATAATTTGACGATGCTATTGGTTGATTGAGTCCTTTGAAACATATATTCACTTTATATTATAATTATTGATTATTCTGTTCATAATATCAACTCATTTAATTATTCATCAAATGATTTCCATTCCTAGTTGTGAGGCCACCTCAATTCCAGAGGAGGAAAAAGGGTTCTACTCTTCCATGTTTGCAAGTTCTTCAACTAATAGCACTGGTGGATAGGGTTCCTCTCATATCTTACCTAAGGAAGGTAATCATTTCAATAAAATTGATTGGAACACTGTTGAGGAAAGCCTTATGGCTTGGTTTTCTTAGAAGAAAATCATCAATGGCAATCCTGAACAATTTTTGGACCTTGAAAAGGACAAACAAAGAAAATTGATTAGCCTAAGATCATCAAAAAATGAGGGAATCCCAAATTAAAATTCAATTAATCGAAGGTTGGGTCGAAAACTCACAATCATTATTTGATGTTCTCTAATATTTTATTCTTCAATTATTTCTACCTTAATTTTCCACTTTTTAAGCCCATTCAGTGCAAGTATATCTTTGCAATCACAATAATCAATAGTTTAAGAGTTCACAAATAAATACAAAAAATGTGCTCTTGAGCTAACAAACAAATGGATAAATAATTCCAACAAAATTAAAGTATTCCGCCCTTAAATTACAGAAAAGATAAGTCTATTTTTATTCGACCTTCATTTTGAAAATAAAATTTATGAGAATAAATAGATAGAGAAATTTATATCTGCAACAGATATTTTCATAGTAACCTCATAGATATAGGTAAATGCTTACATATTTAGCTATGATATTTCGAAAGGGAAATATACCATTATTAGTAAAGAAGGCACATAATGTGCTGTTAACTCCAATGGAACATTACCATCTAAATGGAGACCGCAATACACTGGATGCGTTGATAATAAGATTAGACTTAATGATTTGAAAAATAATCCTGCAAGTTTCTATTTTGCACCCAATGCTCAATCTCCCATCAAATAGAATACATTGCTTCAATAAAAATTCATAGGATATGCTCAGTTTCCTTATAGTATCAACCAATCGCCTTCACATCTAAGATAAAGCAAAGTATAGGTTTTTACTTCACGTGCTAAGCCTAAAAGGTCATTTACTTAGAAGCGTGAAGAAACGCCATTATAAAGGAGCTAAATAATAAGATCATTAAAATAGTATAGGGACTAAAAATAGTTTTTAACAAGGGCTTGGGGGTCCATCACAAACTCGAAGCCTTCTCCTCGATAGAAAAAATCTTGCTACGATCAAAGATGCAACGGCACAGTCAAGAGGATGATTAACCTTCAAAGAAGAATGGGAAACTCTCGAAGACTAAAAAAAACGTGTTTAATAACTGCAAATTAAATCCTTGGTAAAAGATTTCATGAGGATCGTTTGAAGCTTGAGCAAGAAGAGATAAAGAGAATATTGGAGATGTCAACAGATCTTTAAAAAACGAAATGATTATATGTTAATAAATAAAAGCATAATGTTTGGCATTAAAAATCAATTGCTATTCCTTGGTTGAGATGATTTTTAGCTTACTTATTTTATAAGAGTTTTGGGAAAAGATTCTGTCCTCAGCCTGAGGTTCTAATCCCCTTTGAAACATACACCATATGAAAAATCTTTTGACTTCTAATGCTTGTCAAATAGCAGTATTAGATCCCCAAAGGTAAAGAAGACTACAACCTCATGGAATTTCAACAATGTTTCATCACTAAATAAGATATGATTTACTATTTTAGAAGCTATAAGCCCTCTTCAACTTTTATCCCCACAATATCGCCATCCTCATCAGCAGGGCCATGGGTTTCAATCTACTTGCATAGATAGTCCTCTGTCTCATTAATTACATTACTAATCAGCTCCTATGCTTCATTGATGGTCGTTGGTGCAATTATCCCATAAAGAGGATGTTTAGTTTGCTCAAATTTATACCGCCCGTCTGCCAGTCTATTCCTGTAGATTCCCAAAGAGTAAGGAGTCAAAGTAGCTAGATATTCGAACATGCCTCGATGTTGCCTCACCTTTGTCCTAAAAAATCTATTGGTTCGATTGATAGAGCAAAACCATTGCCAGGCATACAGGAAGGAGTATTCTCTCTTATCATCTTGCAACTTCCTTAGGAATCTCTGGAAAATAGTTACCACAACACGATTCCTTTATTCTGATTGGTCATCCTCATTCTCAAACAGAATTTCTTTGAGAATCTTCATATGCTTCTTAAAATCCCCTTTCTCTCGAATCTGATCTGAAATATATTGTGATAATTTATTAAAAGACTATTTGTTGTTTTTGATGATAAGAGCAAAGAATTTACTGATGTATTTGATGATTGGCTTCTAAGTGGCTTCCATGAAAATACTGGAAAGTGTAATGTTGCTTATTTGAAATACATAGTGCTACTTCTATAGTTCATGAAGCTGCATATTAGTTTTCTCTAATATATATGTTACTAAGGCCCATTTATGGTACTTAAAATAAGCCCTCGTAGTTTCTCTCAAATTTTTAGGCATCGTCGATCCCTCTTCAAACTCAACCTCACACGTCTTCTTCAGGTTTTATCTTATCTTCTCTCCAATCACCCCCATATGCAGTATATCAAAGATACGCCCAACTATCCTTTGGCTGTTCAAGTAGTAACAGGCCTCATCAAACTTCTTAGCCATCACATGCATAAAGATGTAGTATCCTGAGTGATCGATCTTTTATTGATAGATTTTCCTCAAGCAAATTTCGAGCATCTTTTCAACTCTTTCGTTATATTGATCACAGTTTTATGCTAGAATCTCAATGAGTACACTTTTATACTCTGGAGCCATTTGGCTTGTAAATATTTCTTTCACTCGATCCATCTACTAATACCATAAGTATTTAAACTCATTCTTATTTTTCTTCAAGATCATGAAACTTTTATACAAAGCGTCATGTTTCACATATTCATTCTTTATTCTCAGATGGATCACCATTAGAGTCCAAAATAACAGATGAAGGCTATGGCTATCTCCAAATCTATCAGCAATATAGTTCAAGGTCTACAGGAAATTTTGCGAAAAATATACTCTTTATTTAGTAGTAAGTATACGATTTCTAACGATCTTTTTGTATTAGTCTGTTATTCCATAAAAGGACCGATCAATTGCTTCCACCTCTTGCTTTGGAGGAAGCGTACTAGATTCATAGATTAGTAGATAAGCATTTTTTGATTGAGAAAGACTCCATCCTTTGGAACTATTACCAAAACAGTATTAGCGCAATCTGTTTTCATCGACTTCGTCAATATTGCAGTCGTTAAATTAATACCACACTCCCTTATGTTTAGCATAAGAAATATAATGGCCTGCTTATGAGACACCCATATGAACAATGACTCCCTTCAGAGTATATTTGACCCCTTGAAAGTACTAAAGCTACTTTAGTGGGAATTAGAAATACGAGTTTACCTTGGATCTACTATATGCAACATACTAAAACCTCTTCAGGACAAATGTTAAATATGGCGGCAGCTATGAAATTTCAATGGTCTTCTAGGCGGTTACTTTCTTTTTACATTAATCACAATAGTAAGCATTGTCGTTGTTAAGTATTTATGGTTTAAAGTAATTGTTTAATGAGGCTTACAGATTATTCACATCCTTTACTTACACACATAAGCTGGAAAACTATTATTAGCGTTTTGATTAGTGTTAACATTCTTGGCTTTTTATTATAGATTTCTGCTTACCATTAAAAAGTTTTTTAACAAAGTTATTATTTGAGGGAATGCCTTTTTAAATGCGATCAAGAAGTAGGTTCCTAAATTAATCGACATCCATCTGCACTTCGATATTGGTCTATTCCCCATCCATATTCTTGAAGGCCCTAAAAAAGTTCATATTGATATATGACTCTCTTCCAAAGTGCAGATTAACAAATATTTTTTTGAGCTGGTAGATCAAGTCCTACTACTGGTTTTGGTGCTGAGTAAAGTGAGTATCAAACAACTCATCTCTGAATAGTTAGATATGATAGAGCTGCTGGAGGAAAGAGTTGGCATAGCAGACAGAGTGAGGATTTCGCAAACCTACTCTTCCCTACGCTTGGAGACTCTTAGGTGCTGATTTCATTAGAAAGGGCTTTACTATCCATTACTTCTATCTGGTTTATCTTTCGAAGAATTATAAAAGGTGCAGTCTATTTTCTTAGTTAGATACCACTATCTTCATGATGTTAAACAGCTATCTCTGAGCCTTCTCACTCAAATTGTACAGGTTATTCTTGATAAACTAG
>JACCDV010239302.1_pt1 | contig 25993 bp, 22 predicted proteins | sample 7446131 | NCBI WGS metagenome assembly JACCDV01 (sample SAMN15323448, study PRJNA562643) | freshwater metagenome | isolation source: river surface water | place: USA:Blue River Watershed | collected 2017-08-17
AGTTTGTAGCACTTGGCTTCAACGCAGTTGAAGCAAAGCTATCTACCAGGAGTGGTAGTTCAGTTGGTTAGAATACCGGCCTGTCACGCCGGGGGTCGCGGGTTCGAGTCCCGTCCACTCCGCCAAATAAAAGCCGCTGCAAACGCAGCGGCTTTTTTCATGCCCAGATTGATTTTCAGATTCGACCGATGACGTCAGTGACGTGATTGGAAAGTTGAAGTAAGCTCACGCCCTTTGTCCTTGACGAACTTCCGAATCCCATGAGCGAAGTCTTGCCCCCCATTCCCGCCAAGCGCTATTTCACCATCGGTGAAGTGGCCGATTTGTGCGGTGTCAAGACACATGTGTTGCGGTACTGGGAGCAGGAGTTTACTCAGCTGCGTCCCGTCAAGCGACGCGGTAATCGGCGCTACTACCAGCACCACGAAGTGCTCATGATTCGCCGTATCCGCGATCTCCTGTACGAACAGGGCTTCACCATCAGCGGTGCGCGCAATCGCTTGCAGGAACTCGTTCAAGCCAGCCGTGCAGCCGGGCTGCAGAGCGACATGGCTGCCGAGGTGACCGACATTGAAGTCCAGATGGCTTCCGGCGCCGTGCCGACCATGCCCATTTTGACGGTCCCCGCTGCGGCTTCTGATTTGCATGCAGAATTGCAAGAAATCCGTGCCTTGCTCACGATTTGAGTCGAATCTCGAGCTATAATTTGAAGCTTCGGCGTGTAGCGCAGCCTGGTAGCGCACTTGCATGGGGTGCAAGGGGTCGCGAGTTCGAATCCCGCCACGCCGACCATATGAATCAAGGACTTAGCTTCGCAAGGGGCTAAGTCCTTTCTTCTTTGTGCCGTGGATTTTGCCCGTTATACCAACCGTTATACCAACCCCGGCAAAACCTAGCAGCATCACGAATTCGTTCCGGGTTATTTCAAGCCTGTCTCTCACCGTGCCACGGCGGCTCCAATTTTTGAGTGGTTGCTTTAAAACGCACCTTTCTGTCATTGCTTCATCGAACGCGTTGGTCATGGCTAGACCGCCTCATCGATAGGGCCGCTCTGAAGCCATCTACGTGCGCTTGTAACCCATAGGGACACGTGTGAGTCCACTGAAAGCCGCATGGATACTGGCTTTGCCTGAAAAGCATGCGTTTTGAAGCGTGCTCTTGGAAGGTGACCGGGGGAAGAATGCCGCATCTTGTTTTGAAAGGATGTGTGCAATGGACCACTACACCGCAATTCTTCGCTTGCCAAAAGTCTTGGCGATCAGCGGATGCTCGCGCTCATATATTTACCAACTGATCAATGAAGGCCTTTGGCCCAAAAGCGTTCGCTTGGGTGCACGAGCTGTTGGGTGGCCTGAGCGTGATGTTTCAGCTGTCTGTGCAGCTCGCATCGCTGGCAAATCAGATCAAGAGATTCAACGACTGGTTCGGCTGCTTCATGAGCAGAGAAACACAGCATCTTCAAGTTGATTTGACGGTTGGGAGTTCTTCAATGACAGCCCCAATTGAATTGGTTCTTCAACGTCTGGAAAAGGTGCGAAGGCGACAGCCTGGGCAGTGGAGCGCCCGGTGTCCTGCCCATGGCGATCGCACTCCTAGCCTGTCTGTTCGTGAGGCTCCGAGTGGCGCAGTTTTGATGAACTGCTTTGCCGGGTGCTCGATCGAGAGCATTGCCGATTCCCTTGACTTACAGCTCATGGACCTGTTCCCTCCACGTGAGCGCGGTGGCCGTGAACCGCAACGCATCGCTAGGGTGCTAACGGCCCAACAGGCGCTGGAGATTCTGGACGCTGAGATCACCTTTGCTGCAGTGGCAACGTCCAACATGGCACGAGGTCTGACTCTGACCGAAAGCGACCACCAACGCCTGATCTCCTGCGCTGCCCGTATTGGTGCCATTGCGAGGGAGGTGAAAGCATGAGCCGCGACCCCGTGAAACTGCTGGATCAGGAAATCCTGAGCAATCCTGGCCTGCTCATGCCTTTGATGCGCGAGCAGCCGGAGGTGCCGCCTGCGTCGTTCCTCAAGAGGCTGAAGGTGGCTGATGTGCTGACCAACCCGCCATCACCACCTGGGTATGCTTGGGAAGGCTTGGTACCCACTGGCCATGTGACCCTAATGTCTGCCCACGGCGGGGTGGGTAAATCGACCATCGCGCTCATGCTGTGCGTTGCCGCAGCACTTAATCGTCCGCTTTTCGGCATCCCGACCAACGTGGGTAAAGTACTGTTCGTGAGCCTTGAGGATGCCCAGAGTGTGGTTCGCCACCGGCTAGCCTGGATTGCCCGCGAATGGAATTTAAATCCTGTTGACTTGGACGGGCGATTGGCCGTCGTAGATGGTACTGATCACCCCGAGATGTTCAAAACGGCCAGCCAATCCGATACAGGAACCCCGAGTCGCACCTATTACGAGCTGGATGATCTGGCGAAAAAGGAGGGTTTCGATCTGATAGTTATTGACAATGCTTCAGACGCATTTGACGGCGACGAAATCCAACGCCGCCAAGTTCGCGCATTCATGCGAACACTGACCCGGCTGGCAAAGCACAACACCTGTGCGATCCTTCTGCTGGCTCACGTAGACAAAGGCACCAGCCGATCCAGTGGGAGGGAAAACGATGAAGGCTATTCTGGCTCCACTGCCTGGCACAACTCTAGCCGTAGCCGCTTGTTTTTGCGCCGCAAGTCTGGCGATATGCTGGCGCTGGTTCACCAGAAAAACAACCTCGGACGCCTTTGCAAACCGCTTGAGCTGATCTGGCCCGAAGCTGGACTACCTGTTGAGGCAAGGCCTGAAGACCCACTTTCAGACCGAGAAAAGGCCAGTGAGACCGTTGATCTCGCCGCTACCTTGCTCCGCCTGCTAGCGGAATTTGAGGATCAGGGCGTATATTGCAGCACTGAATACAAGGCCAAGAACAACGTATGCGCAGTGCTGCGCGGCAATCGAGTCTTCAAGTCCATGCAGATCGGCAATGCCGAGACTAGAGCTGTGGTTTTGCAATGCCTTAGAAATCAGTGGTTGGAGGCCATGCTTTACCGCACTGAATATCGTAAAGAAGCTAGCCGCTTGACGGTTACAAAGTTGGGCCGGGAGTTTGCTGGAGTGCCTGCGCTTTCTGCGCCTTGTGCGCTTTCGCAGGGTAAAGCGCAATGAGCACAACAGCAGCACAAGCGCCTGCGCTTTGTGCGCGTTCCGCGCAGGGGGGTTATAGGGGGGAAGGCGCACTCACCAAAGCGCACGCTGGTGAGGTAAAGCCGTGCAAACAGCTCTGAGTAGGATGAGCAACGACCGGCGTTACTCTGAATGACGCCGATGCGAAACGTCTATTCAGTGATGTTCTCGTTTGGAAAACTTTGTAATTCAGTGTCAATTTCCCTGACAAAAATCACGGGGGACATGCCAAGGGCTGCGGAGAGCTTGAATAGGGTGTGAAGCGAAGGCTGCCGCTGTCCCAGCTCGAGCATGCTGATGAAATTGCGTTCGAGACCTGATTCGAAACCAAGTTGCTCTTGCGTGAGTTGTGCACGCTTACGCAACCGGCGAAGTACCTTTCCAAAACACGCAGCGAAATCCAAAATTTTTCCAACCATTGTTGGAAGGATTTCAACGTGGTCACATAATGTTGTCTTCCAACAATAGTTGGATTTTCAAAATGTGCACCTCAAACGCGGCTTAGCCCGAGCGGGGCAGTTCACCCGTGAGGAATTTTCCAAATCAACAGCAACGTTAAAAGCTCCGCTGAAATTCGTATCAAAAGACCCCCTAGCCTAGTACCGATGCCTCTCCCGTCCACTTTCAAAAAGCAGTTCAAACACCTTTGCGCCTTGGGTGAAAAAATTAATACGTATGCGGGCCAGATCATGGCCATGCCCGTGGCAGGTGATGGGGGGGATATCGTCCCCGTTTTGAATTTGATCGGGAAGTTGCAAGTCAATTGGCTGACGGCCGCAACTGCAAGCCCAGAGCTTGCAAAAATTTACAGGCAGTCGATCAAAGTGATGCCCAGCGGCAATCTCCCCTCAATTGACCTTGACCCTGAGTCCATCGATGAAGAGCAGGCCGGTTATCTTTTTGGTGTGGTCTTCTATGCGTTGATGCTTTGGGATGCAGCAGAGCGGGCTGCCGCAGCAAGCCGCACATTTGAAAAAACAGCACACTCACTTGAAAGCAGGACTCTGGGGCATTCCGCACAGCAACAGATTCTTCAGTTTCACAGCACGCTGATGGGGCAACGTGAAACGTATCAACAGCAAGAAATTCAAAAAAGTCTCGACGCCTTGCTCGAGCAAGAAGTAAAGCTAACCCAAAACACCAAACCTGTGTTTAGCGTCGCAGACTTATCGGAAGGCGACGCAAAGAAGTTGGCGCATGACATGGATGTTGAATTGCTCGATGTCAGCGCTTGGGCTTACGATCAAAGCCTGCGTGCCAATCCAAGGTTCATCACGATTGCTGCCGATTTCGATGGCGACGCTCATCGTCGAGCCGGTTTGACGGAAGAACTAAAACGGTTTGTTGCTGCAACAGTTGTCAGCAATGACCCGGATCGCTTTCAAACCCTTTGGAAGGCCACGATTGGCAGTGCTGCCTCCAGCCTGAAGTGGCGTCCACCTCACCGTCCCGGAAACCCAATACCTGAGACCCTCCCCGACAGCCCCGTGGTTAGACGTGCCATCCGAGTTCTACGCATGGTGCATGAGTTGCACAAAGCGGGCTACCAGCGTTTACGGGTCTTGCCCTATTCCAACGACAGTGGCACAGCCTGGCGAGCCGAAATTACGTACGTTGACAATGTTGGCGATGACGGATTCTCAACGATTGATCACGACCTGGATGATGCAGGCAAGGTGGCACGCTACTCCACAGCCCAAGGCAATCAATATTTTGGCTGGATGGATGCGACAACGGCGGATGCCCGGGAGCTGGCAAGGTTGTTTTTAATAAGGTTCCCTCATATGTGCAACCTGGGTCAGGGCTTGGACTGGGCTTATGCTGGGTGGTTGGTGGATGTGATTGGTTGGGCTGAGCAATCCGCTGATGAGTCAGGGTTGATATGCCTTTTGTCGCCTGGTGAAGTGAGTCCAGAGCATCTCCGGCGTTGGCAACCACCCCCGCCGATACGCCTTTGACCAACGGAAAATCTTCGGCTGGGGTGGGGTGCACGATTTTTTCGGGGTGGTTTCGACTTGGCACGCTGCAACAAACTACAAGGCACCATCAGCTGGCGCTGGCAAGCACGATTGAATATCAAAAATGTGATTCCCGCGAATTTCTTAAGTGCAACGAATTTCCACCTTACCCCTATAAAAAAAGGGGGGGATTTGAAGGTCTGATCAATCCCCAAGAGCAATGCAATTTGGCGCAGGCCCTGCCAAAATCACCTCTTGGCGGTTGAAATATCAACTATCCTTTCTAAATGCTAGAAGACATCAAAAAGACCCTCTGGGCATCGGCCGACAAGCTTCGCGCAAACATGGACGCCGCCGAGTACAAGCACTTGGTGCTCGGCCTCATCTTCGTTAAATACATCTCTGACGCCTTTGTGGCCCGCCAGGCCGACTTGAAGCTGCGCCTGCGCGACCCTGCCGATGAACTCTTTTATGGCGACGCCGACGACGAAGACATTGCGGCCGAACTGGAAGACCGCGACTACTACACCAGCGAAAACGTGTTTTGGGTGCCCGAAGGTGCCCGCTGGGAAGCCCTACGCGCCGCCGCACCCCAGCCCGACATTGGTAAACGCATCGACGACGCGCTGAGCCTCATCGAAGCCGACAACCCCAAGCTCAAGGGCATCCTCGACAAACGCTTTGCCCGCGCCCAGTTGCCCGACGGCAAGCTGGGCGAGCTGGTCAACCTGATCTCTACTATCGGCTTTGGTGATGACCCATCGAAGGCTCGCGACATCTTGGGCCAGGTGTACGAATATTTCCTGGGCATGTTCGCCAGCGCAGAGGGCAAGCGGGGCGGGCAGTTCTACACGCCCGCCAGCATCGTCAAAACACTGGTGGCCGTGCTCTCGCCCAGCAAGGGCCAGATTTACGACCCCTGCTGCGGGTCGAGCGGCATGTTCGTGCAGTCCGAAAAGTTCATCGAAGACCACGGCGGCAAGCTGGGCGATGTGTCCATCTACGGCCAAGAGGCCAACCCCACCACCTGGCGCCTAGCGGCCATGAACCTCGTCATTCGGGGCATGGACTACAACCTGGGCAAAGAACCCGCCGACACCTTCACCCGTAACCAACACCCCGACCTGCGGGCCGACTTTTGTTTGGCCAACCCGCCTTTCAACATCAGCGACTGGTGGCACGCCAGCCTGGACGGCGACGCCCGCTGGGTCTATGGCACGCCGCCGCAAGGCAACGCCAACTACGCCTGGCTGCAACACATCCTGCACCACCTCAAGCCCACCGGCAGGGCGGGCATTGTGCTGGCCAACGGCTCCATGAGTTCCAGCCAAAACAGCGAAGGCCAAATCCGCGCTGCGATGGTGGATGCCGATGTGGTGGAAGTCATGGTGGCCCTGCCGGGTCAGCTTTTTTTCAACACGCAAATCCCTGCGTGCTTGTGGTTCTTGGCCAAGCAGAAAAAGCGCAAAGGCGAAGTGCTTTTCATCGACGCCCGGAAACTTGCCACCATGATCAGCCGCGTGCAAAGCGAGCTGACCGACGAGGTGATAGAGCGCATCAGCCAAACCGTGGCCGCGTGGCGATCAGGCACTGACAACTACCAAGACATTGCAGGCTTTTGCCGCAGCGTGCCCCTGGCCGAAATCGCCCAACACGGCCATGTGCTCACCCCCGGCCGCTATGTGGGTGCCGAAGAGGTGGAAGACGACGACGAAGCCTTTGCTGAAAAGATGCAAACGCTCACCGCCAAGCTGGGCGAGCAAATGGCCAAAGGCGCAGAGCTGGACGCGCTGATTCGTCAGAAGCTGGGAGGGCTGGGGTATGAGTTCTGAGTGGCCACCACAACGCCTTGACCAGATCGCTGAGATCAATCCGACGCGCAAGGTACGCAAAGGAAGTGAGGTTCAGTTCGTGGACATGGCGGCATTGCCACAGCATGCTCGTGACATTAGTTTGGCTGGTGTGGTGACTCGTGAGGCGAAAGGCGCAGGCGCTCATTTCCAAAACGGCGACACACTGGTTGCACGAATAACCCCTTGCCTTGAGAACGGTAAAACTGCGCAAGTTCGTTGCTTGGGTGATACTGCTGTTGGGGAAGGGTCAACTGAATTCATAGTCCTCTGTGGCAAAGATTCTGCCGATAACGACTACATCTATTACCTCTGCCGCGAACCAGCATTTAGAGAGTATGCAATCGGACGAATGGAGGGCACATCTGGGCGTCAACGGGTTTCGTGGCAGTCTATTGCCGCTTATGAGTTTTCCTTTCCACCTCCTGATGAGCGTAGATCAGCAGCGAGAATATTGTCAGCACTCGACGACCGCATCACTCTCTTGCGCGAAACCAACACCACCCTCGAAGCCATCGCCCAAGCCCTGTTCAAGTCCTGGTTCGTGGACTTCGACCCCGTCCACGCCAAGATGCAAGGCCGTGCCCCCGAAGGCATGGACGAAGCCACCGCCGCCCTGTTCCCCGACAGCTTCGAAGACTCAGAGCTGGGGGCTGTGCCGAAGGGGTGGGGGATTGAGACACTAGGTGATGTATGTAGCTATCTGAATCGAGGTATTTCACCCAAATACCTTGAGGAAGGCGGTGTCCTGGTTATCAACCAGAAGTGCATTCGCGACTTCTCTGTTGATTATTCAAAAGCGCGTCGTCACGACAGCGCGCAAAGAAAAATTGATGGTCGGCAGGTAGAAGTTGGCGACATATTGGTTAATTCGACTGGTGTCGGAACCCTTGGACGCGTCGCTCAAGTTTTGGCTTTGAACGAAGTGACAATCGTTGATTCCCATGTCACTGTGGTTCGTGCAGGAAAGAAACTCAGTTGGCCGTACCTTGGTCAATGGATGATTCGCCAACAACCCAACATTGAAGCAATGGGCGAGGGGTCAACTGGTCAAACGGAATTGGCTCGATCGAAATTGGCCGTGCTGCCAATCTTGGTTCCTTCGGCTGATGCGTTGATGGCATTTGACGCGCTTGTTAAATTGCTGAAAGAGCGAGTAGCAGTTAACGAGGCGGGCGCCTCGGGGCTAGCGAAGTTGCGCGACACTTTGCTTCCGCGCCTAATTTCTGGCCAGTTGAGCATCCCCGAGGCGCTAACGGAAATGGAAGGCGTGTGACATGACCGCCAAGCCATTCAGCGACTATCTGGTGTTCGTTGATGAAAGCGGCAGCCCGTCCATGGGGCGGATTGACCCGGATTTTCCCTTGCTGGTGTTGGCTTTCATGATCGTGCGCAAGGACGAATACGCGCAGCAGGTTGTTCCTGCGGTTCAGGCGTTCAAGTTTCAACACTTTGGTCACGATCAGGTCATCCTGCATGAGCGGGACATTCGCCGCGATCTGGGGCCGTTTTCGTTTCTCAAGACCCGTGCGCTGAAGCAAGCTTTTCTGGATGAACTGACGGTCATTGTTGAAAAGGTACCGTTTCATCTGGTGTTAGTGGTGATCCGCAAAGATGCCCTGCAAAAGCGTTATACCCAGCCAGAAAACCCCTATCACCTGGCATTGCAATATGGTTTGGAGCGCATCAGTGCTTTTCTGCGGTCTCAGGGTGAATGGCGAGCTGGGTCAAACGCGAACCCTAAAGTGCATTTGGTGGTGGAGCAACGCGGACGTAATGAGGACGACGAATTGGAACTGGAATTTCGCCGTATTTGTGATCGTGGCAACTACAACCAGGAGTCGTTCGCGTTTGAGGTGGTGTTTGCCGACAAGCAATCGAACTCTTCGGGTTTGCAGTTGGCCGATTTGATGGCGAGGCCCATGGGCATGTCCGTGCTCAAACCTGAGCAAGCCAATCGTGCGGTGGATGTGATCAAGCGCAAGCTAGTTCAGGTCAATGGCCGTGCGGCTGGGTGGGGGTCGAAAGTGTTTCCGTGACCACAAAAACAAAGGCCCCCGACAACCGCCGGAGGCCAATGCCGACCGAGAATCCCCAGTCCGTGCACAAATTATTGCATAAAAAATGAAAAAACCGCTCAGCAAACTCGAGCGCGTCCCCCTGCGCGAAGCCTGGAAGCACGAAGCCAACGACTTCACGCCCTGGCTGGCCGAAGTGGGCAACCTCAACACGCTGGCCGAGGCGCTGGGTTTAGCCGACCTGGAGTTGGTGGCCACAGAGCACTGGGTGGGCGAGTTCAAGCTCGACATCTTGTGTACCAGTGGGGATGACCAGGTCATCATCGAAAACCAGTTGGAAAAGACCAACCACACGCACCTGGGCCAGATCCTTACCTACGCGGCGGGCACAGGAGCCAAGAAGGTGATTTGGGTGGCCGAGTCGTTCCGGCCCGAGCATGTGGCGGCGCTGGAGTTTTTGAACCAGAACACCACCGAAGAGCTGAGCTTTTTTGCGGTGGAGGTGGAGCTGTGGCGCATTGGCGATTCGCCTTTGGCACCCAAGTTTGAAGTGGTGGCCAAGCCCAACGATTGGGCCAAGTCGGGCCGCGAGCAAACCCGCGTGGCTGCCAACGCCACACCCGCCAAGCAGCGGCAGCTCAAGCTCTGGAACGAGCTGGTGGCCAAGATGGCCACGACAGCGCCGCAAATTAAACCGCAAAAGCCACAGCCCCATCATTGGTTGAACATTTCCATTGGCCGCGCAGGTTTCAACCTGAACCCCACCGCCAGCCACCGCGACGACCGCCTGGGTGTGGAGGTGTACATCCACCACGCCGAATCCAAGAAGATGTACCAAGCCCTTTTGGCGCTACGCCCCAGCATTGAGCAGGCCCTGGGCTTTGAGCTGGACTGGCAAGAGCTGCCTGATGCGCACGCTTGCCGCATTGCCACTTGGCGTCCGGGCAGCCCGATTGAAGACGAAACCCAATGGGGCGCGTACCTAGACTGGTTTGTGCAGCGCATCGTCAAGATGAATGCGGTGTTCAGGCCAGTGATTCAGGAATTGCAATGACCGAAGACCAACTCGAACAAGAAGCCCTCGACTGGCTGGCCTCGGTCGGCTACACGCCGCTCAACGCCCGTGACCTTGACCACTTGGACCCGCGCCTTGAACGCAGCAGCACCCGCGAGGTGGTGTTGTCGGTCAGTTTGCGTGCAGCCATTGACCGGCTCAACCCTACAGTGCCCGCTGCCGCCCGCGAGGACGCGTTTCGGCAGGTGCTGGATATAGGGCAGCCTGCCTTGCTGTCAGGCAACCGGGCTTTTCACCGGGTCTTGGTCACGGGGGTGCCGGTGCAGTACCAAAAGGATGGCGAGACGCGGGGCGACTTCGTCCGCCTGATCGATTGGCAGGATGTCAGCCGCAACGAGTGGTTGGCGGTGCAGCAGTTCACCATCAAAGGGCCGCGCCACACACGCAGGCCCGACATCATTTTGTTCATCAACGGGTTGCCGCTGGTGCTCATTGAATTGAAGAACCCGGCCGATCTGAACGCCGACATCTGGAAGGCTTTCGATCAGATTCAGACCTACAAAGCGCAAGTGGCTGATGTGTTCACCTACAACGAGTTGTTGGTGATCTCGGACGGCACGGAAGCCCGCATGGGTTCGCTATCGGCAAATGCCGAACGCTTCATGCAGTGGCGCACGATTGACGGAGTGGCGCTGGACCCGCTGGGCAAGTTTCAGGAGCTGGAGACTTTGGTGCGCGGCGTGCTGGCCCCAGTCTACTTGTTGGACTACCTGCGCTTTTTTGTTCTGTTTGAGGATGACGGCACCTTGGTCAAAAAGGTGGCGGGCTACCACCAGTTTCATGCGGTGCGTGCAGCGGTCGAGCAAGTCGTCACTGCCGCCAGCACCGATGAAGCCACGCGCCGTGGCAAGGGCGGCGTGGTTTGGCACACACAGGGCAGTGGCAAGAGCATCACCATGACCTGCTTTGCAGCCCGCGTGATGCAGGAAACCCGGCTGGCTAACCCGACAATCGTGGTCATTACCGACCGCAACGACCTGGACGGGCAGTTGCTGGGTGTGTTCAGCCTGAGCCAAGACCTGTTGCGCGAGCAGCCCCAGCAAGCCACCACGCGCCAGCGGCTGCGCGAGTTACTGGATAACCGGCCATCGGGTGGAATTGTGTTTGCCACCATTCAGAAGTTCATGCCCGGTGAAGATGAAGACACCTTCCCGTGCTTAAGCCAGCGGCGCAACATTGTTGTGCTTGCCGACGAGGCGCACCGCACACAATATGGCTTTGAGGCCAAGCTCAAATCTCGCAAGGTGAAGGATGCATCGAGTCCGGCGGTTGCCTACACCACGGGTGATGGCCGCAGTGTGGCCAGCACCGCTGACTTTGCGCCGTCCGAGTACACCACCAAATATCAGGCAGGGTATGCCCAGCACCTGCGCGATGCGCTGCCGAATGCCACCTTTGTGGCTTTCACGGGCACACCTGTGAGCAGCACCGACCGCGACACGCGCTCCGTGTTTGGTGAGTACATCCATGTGTACGACATGCAGCAGGCTCAAGAAGATGGCGCGACGGTGGCCATTTATTACGAAAGCCGCCTGGCCAAGCTGGGTTTGAATGAGTCCGAATTGAGCCACTTGGACGATGAGGTGGACGAACTTGCCGAGGACGAAGAGGAAGGCGCGCAAGCCAAGCTCAAAAGTCGATGGGCCGCTTTGGAGAAGATTGTTGGGGCCGAACCGCGCATTGCCAGTGTGGCCGCCGATTTGGTCACGCACTTTGAAGAACGGAACAACGCACAGGATGGTAAGGCCATGGTGGTCGCCATGAGCCGCGAGATTTGCGTGCACCTGTACAACGAGATCACCCGCCTGCGCCCTGACTGGCACAGCGAAGACCCGGAGCAAGGCGCGATCAAGATTGTGATGACAGGCAGCGCCAGCGATAAAGAATTGCTGCGCCCGCACATTCACAGCGGTCAGGTCAAGAAGCGGCTGGAAAAACGCTTCAAAGACCCGCAAGACCCACTCAAGCTTGTGATCGTGCGCGACATGTGGCTCACGGGCTTTGATGCGCCATGCGTGCACACGCTTTACGTAGACAAGCCCATGAAGGGTCACAACCTGATGCAGGCTATTGCCCGCGTGAACCGCGTATTCAAGGACAAGCAGGGCGGCCTGGTGGTGGACTACATCGGCATTGGCGAAGACCTCAAAGCCGCCATGAAGGAGTACACCGCCAGCAAAGGCCGGGGCAAGCCCACAGTGGACGCCCGCGAAGCGCTGGCCGTTATGCTGGAAAAGCTCGATGTATTGCAGGCCATGCTGCACGGCTTTGACTATTCGGACTTTTTGACTGGTGGGCACAAGACGCTGGCGGGTGCGGCGAACCATGTGCTGGGTATCAAGTCCGACAAAGAGCGCGACGGTAAGAAGCGCTTTGCCGATCACGCACTGGCCATGAGCCACGCGTTCAGCCTGTGCTGTACCTTGCCCGAGGCCAAGGCGCACCGCGACGAAGTGGCCTTCATGCAGGCGGTCAAGGTTATCCTGACCAAGCGCGAGGCCAGCGCCCAGCGCAAGACCGATGAACAGCGCGATTTGGCGATCCGCCAGATTATCAGCTCGGCGGTGGTGTCGGGCGCGGTGGTGGACATTTTTGCTTCTGTGGGGCTGGACAAGCCCAACATTGGTTTGCTGGATGACGACTTTTTGGCGCAGGTGAACAACTTGCCTGAGAAAAATCTGGCGGTGGAGCTGCTGGAGCGGCTGCTGCAAGGCGAGATCAAGAGCCGCTTTGCCAGCAACGTGGTGCAAGACCGCAAGTTCAGCGATTTGCTGGCCGATGTGATTCGCCGCTACCAAAACCGCAGCATCGAAACCGCGCAGGTCATGGAAGAGCTGATCGCCATGGCCAAGAAGTTCCGCGAGGCGGCCAACCGTGGCGACCAGCTGGGCCTGCGTGAGGACGAGGTGAAGTTTTATGACGCCCTGGCAAACAACGAGTCAGCCGTGCGCATGCTTGAAGACGAAATCCTGAAAAAGATTGCCCAAGAACTGACCCAAAGTTTGCGCGAAAACCTGACCGTGGACTGGTCTGAACGTGAGAGTGTGAGAGCCAAATTGCGGTTGATGGTCAAACGCATTCTCAAAAAATACAAATACCCACCTGATCAAGCAGATCAAGCGGTCCAACTGGTTCTCGAGCAAGTGGAAGCACTCGGCGAGGAATGGGCCGCATAACCCCCAAATTTGCTTGATGATCCCTGGGGGCTGCTTGCTGCTATCTCGTGAGCCTTAGTCCCGTGGCTTTGGCTTTCTGGGTTATGCCGCCTTCAATGTCGTGACGTTCTTTGCAGCGCCACTTGCTCGAGCAGCTAACAGGTCCAGTCGATCACCCAGCAAGCGCCACGCATCCCGCATCAGCCCTTCATACTGCGCCCGTTGATAGATACGTTTGATCTTGTTTTCTTCGGTGTGGTTAAGGCACTTTTCCACAACATCGGGGAGTGCGCCGAGTTCGGCCATGAGTGTTGCCCCTGTGCGGCGCAGATCGTGGGGGGTCCACTTCCCCTCGAGCAACACCATGGCATCCACATTTTTCGAGCGGCCGGACATTGGAACGCCACCTGTTCTCTGCCTGTCGCTTAACTGTTTGGTAACTGTTTTTTCGCACACATGACCGATAACATCTGGGCTACCCTTTTTGGCCCGGGCCGCTGGAAACAGCCAAGGGGTCAAGCCTGTGATGACCTTGAGTTTTTCCAATTGGTGGGTCGCAAAATCACTCAACCATATTTCGTGCCGCTTCCCGTTTTTTGTGTCGGGCAAGACCCACAAGCGACGTTCAAAGTCGATGTGCTCCCAGCGAGCTGACAAAATCTCCCCAATTCGCGCGATGGTGGCGAGTTGCAGCAGCAATGCGATCTGGCTGGTGTCTGCCATCCCGCCTTGGGGTAATTTCTGAAAGAGCAGGATCAATTCAGGTTCAGAAAGTATCCGATCGCGCTCGACATCTTTACCTATCTTGGCTTTCTTGATCCGTGCCGTTGGATCGGTGTCGATGTACTCTCGATCGAGTGCGAAACCAAACATTTGTCGTAATTCAGCCAAGGTCTTTTTGGCGGTTCGCACCATGTTTCGAGTCACCGTTGCTCGAGCCTTCACGGTATCCACAATTTCTTGTACGTGAGCCTTGGTTACATCAGCCGCAGCCATGTCCCCGATCAGTGGGAACACATCGCGCTTAAACGAGCGCTCGGCTTCTTCACCCATGTCGGCACGACTGACAAGATCAAGTCGTTTCCACAGGTCGAACATTTCCCGGACCGACACGCGGGCTTGCTGTGCAGCCAAGCTTTGCAGGCGTTTCTGTTGCAGCAGCAGCTTTTCTTGCCGGTCTGCCTCAATTTTGAGCAGTTCGGAATCGCGTTCTGCCGCTTTGCGTAGGTCCTCAATTTTTTGAGCTTCAGCCGCATCTTCGGAATTTTTACGGCGCTGCCCAATTGGGTCGAGGGCGTTGGTTTTGCGGGCTTCAACGATTTGCGCTCGCAGAGCATCTCGCGAACGTCTGATCTGCGCGAGAGTAAGACTCGGAAAAGTGCCAACCGCAATGGTTTTGCTCGCCCTGTCGAATTTATAAGCAAACCGGAAGTGGACCGTCACCTTCCCTTCGCGGGATACGTACACCTGCCCTTTGAGTGAGCCGCCATCAGTCAAAATTCGACCCTTGTCCGCAGGGGTGAGGGCCTCCAGCTCTTTTACCGTGAGCGCCATTGCATTGCCTTCTTCATCGTTATACCAACCGTTATACCAACCCAAACATTGGCTTTCAGTGTACTTGTATGAACGGCCTTGGACAATAGAGAAGTCGAAAAGCGGGTTAAGTTGTTGATTTTTATGTAATTTTTGTGATCCTGTGGAAATTGGCGGATTTCCTTGGATGATGTATTACTTGCATGGGGTGCAAGGGGTCGCGAGTTCGAATCCCGCCACGCCGACCATAAAAATCAAAGCCACCAAGTTCAATCTTGGTGGCTTTTTTCTTTGGTCACGCAGCAAGATGGAAATGTGGCGGGAAAGAAAAAAGCCCCGCCAGCTTGCGCGGGCGGGGCTGATTTCAAAAGCGGCTTAGGTGCTTAAACCGTCACGCCTTTGGCCGTCTCGGCGTACTCTTCGATCTGGTCGAAGTTCATGTACTTGTAGATCTTGTCGGCATTCTTGGTCACGACGCCGATCTCGGCCATGTACTCTTCCACCGTGGGAATGCGGCCCAGCTTGGAGCAGACCGCGGCCAGCTCGGCAGAACCCAGGAACACGTTGGTGTTCTTGCCCAGGCGGTTGGGGAAGTTGCGGGTCGAGGTCGACATGCAGGTGCTGCCTTCCTTGATCTGCGCCTGGTTGCCCATGCACAGCGAGCAGCCGGGCATTTCCATGCGGGCGCCAGCACCGCCCAGGGTGGCGTAGTAGCCTTCCTTGGTCAGCTCGGAAGCGTCCATCTTGGTGGGCGGGGCCATCCACAGGCGAACCGGGATGTCCTTCTTGCCTTCCAGGATCTTGCCGGCAGCGCGGAAGTGACCGATGTTGGTCATGCACGAGCCCACGAACACTTCGTCGATCTTGGTGCCGGTGACTTCACTCATGAACTTGGCGTCATCGGGGTCGTTCGGGCAGCAGACGATGGGTTCCTTGATCTCGCCCAGATCGATTTCGATCACGGCAGCGTACTCGGCGTCCTTGTCGGCCTTGAGCAGGTCGGGCTTGGCCAGCCACTGCTCCACCTTCTCGATGCGGCGGGCCAGGGTCTTGGCGTCGGCGTAACCGTCGGCAATCATGTTCTTCATCAGAACGATGTTGGAACGCAGATACTCAGCCACCGGCTCGGGGTTGAGCTGAATCGCGCAAGCGGCTGCAGAGCGCTCGGCTGCGGCGTCGGACAGTTCGAACGCCTGCTCGACCTTCAGGTTGGGCAGACCTTCGATTTCGAGCACGCGGCCGGAGAACACGTTCTTCTTGCCCTGCTTCTCCACCGTCAGCAAACCGGCCTTGATGGCGTACAGGGGGATCGCGTGCACCAGGTCACGCAGGGTGATGCCGGGCTGCATTTCGCCCTTGAAGCGGACCAGCACGGATTCGGGCATGTCCAGGGGCATTACGCCGGTGGCGGCGCCGAAGGCCACCAGGCCGGAACCGGCCGGGAAGGAGATGCCAATCGGGAAGCGGGTGTGCGAGTCACCACCGGTACCCACGGTGTCGGGCAACAGCAGGCGGTTGAGCCAGCTGTGGATCACACCGTCGCCCGGACGCAGGGCCACGCCGCCTCGGTTAGAGATGAACTTGGGCAGTTCGCGGTGCATCTTCACGTCCACGGGCTTCGGGTAAGCGGCGGTGTGGCAGAAGGACTGCATGACCAGATCCGCAGAGAAGCCCAGGCAAGCCAGGTCTTTGAGCTCATCACGGGTCATCGGGCCAGTGGTGTCTTGCGAGCCTACGGTAGTCATCTTGGGTTCGCAGTAGGTACCGGGACGCACGCCCTGACCTTCGGGCAGACCGCAGGCACGGCCGACCATCTTCTGGGCCAGGGTGAAACCGGCCTTGCTGGCGGCTGGCGCTTGCGGCAGGCGGAACAGCGTGGAGGCGGGCAGACCCAGGAATTCGCGGGCCTTGGCGGTCAGCGAACGGCCGATGATCAGGTTGATGCGGCCACCGGCACGCACTTCGTCGAGCAGCACTTGCGACTTGAGGGAGAAGGCGGCCACTTCAGCGCCGTTCTTCGTGATCTTGCCGTCGTAGGGCAGCACCTCGATCACGTCACCCATTTCCAGCTTGGACACGTCCACTTCGATCGGCAGGGAGCCGGAGTCTTCCTGGGTGTTGAAGAAGATGGGGGCGATCTTGCCGCCCAGGGTCACGCCGCCAAAACGCTTGTTCGGCACAAAGGGGATGTCCTGGCCCGTGGCCCAGATCACGCTGTTGGTGGCCGACTTGCGCGAGGAACCGGTACCGACCACGTCGCCCACGTAGGCGACCAGGTTGCCCTTTTTCTTGAGGTCTTCGATGAACTGGATCGGACCGCGCACGCCGTCCTGCTCGGGCTGGAAAGCCGCGCCGGGGCGGGCGTTCTTGAGCATGGCCAGGTAGTGCATCGGAATGTCGGGACGGGTGGTGGCGTCCGGCGCGGGCGAGAGGTCGTCGGTGTTGGTCTCGCCAGGCACCTTGAACACGGTCACGGTGATGCTCTTGGGCACTTCAGGGCGGCTGGTGAACCACTCGGCGTCGGCCCAGCTCTGCATGACTTCCTTGGCTTTGGCGTTGCCGGCCTTGGCCTTGGTGGCGACGTCGTTGAAGTAGTCGAACATCAGCAGGGTTTTCTTCAGGCCTTCGGCGGCGATGCCGGCGACTTCAGCGTCGTCCAGCAGTTCGATCAGCGGATGCACGTTGTAGCCGCCGACCATGGTGCCCAGCAGCTCGGTGGCCTTGGCTTTGGAAACCAGACCGATCTGGAGGTCGCCGTGGGCAACAGCAGCCAGGAAAGAGGCCTTGACCTTGGCGGCATCGTCCACGCCCGGGGGTACACGGTGCGTCAGCAGGTCCATCAGGAAGGCGTCTTCGCCAGCAGGCGGGTTCTTGATCAGCTCGATCAGGGCTTCGACCTGCTTGGCGTCCAACGCCAGCGGCGGAATGCCCAGGGCCGCGCGTTCGGCGACGTGTTCACGGTAGGCTTGCAACATGGTTTTTTCTCCTGTCTAACGAAATCAAAATCAAAAAATCAGCGCCCCATGCCGGTGGTGTCGAACAGGGCAGGCGGCGGGTTGTTCTTCATCTGGGCAGCGGTCTGGACCTGCACATCGTGCTGGCATTCATCGAGCAGGCGCTTGCCTTGCCGCTGATCCAGCAGCATCGATTTATTGGGCAGCTGGATCCAGACCATCCGTGCGCTGGCGTCTTCCAGTCGCATGGCGCCGCTGCGGCTGTCGATGCGACGCATCTGCCAGCGCTGGGCTTTCCATTGCAACTCGACCTGATCGGTGGCAATGCCCGGGCGCAGGCTGACTTTTTCAGCATGCTCGCATTGGTAGGCACCTGCCCAAACCTCTCCAGCCGCTTGTTGCACCGCCGCAGGGGACTCGGCTACCACGGCGGTCGGGTCTGCGGCGGCAGCAGGCAACAAAGGCGAGTTACGCACGGGCCTGGCAGGTAGGGCCACGGCAGGCAGCGCTTTCTGCGCTGCAGGCGAAGCCGACTTCTGGCTGACGGGCGGCGTCGCATACAAGGCAGCCGTGGCTTTCGCGGCCGCCTCCATATCCACTTTGGCCGTACCCTTGTGGGCTGGCTGGGCATAACTGCCCGAGGCCAAGCACATGAGGCAACAAGCGAACAGGGTGATCGAACGCTTCATGAGGTACCTCCCATCCAGACATGAATTTCGGTCGGCAGATTCTGACCGGTGCGGTGGGCACGCTCAAGAACTTGCCAGAAAAAACGGTAACTGGCGCGGTCATGCAGCTGACCGGCGTGGCTGATGGGGGCCCACTGGGCAGCCTGCGCGGCCAGGATGATCTGGCTGGCGCGCTCGATCTCGGCCTCGGTCGGAGCCATGGCTTCGAGGATCGGACGGATCTGCGCCGGGTGGATGCTCCACATGCGGGTGTAGCCGAATTCGCGGGCGGCCTTGAGTGCAGCCTGGCGCATGGCCTGCACGTCGCTGTACTCGGTGACCACGCAGTGTGAGGGCACTTTGCCATGGGCATGACAAGCGCTGGCGATGTCGAGCTTGGCGCGCACCACCAGCGGGTGCGTGAACTGTCCCTGCGCGCCCATGCCGTCCGAGGGAATCGCGCCACCGTGGGCCGAGACAAAGTCCATCAGGCCAAAGCTGAGCGACTGCACACGGGGGTGGGCCGCGATGTCAAAAGCGCGGTGCACGGCAGCGGGTGATTCGATCAGCACCTGCAGCGGCAGGCTGGTGGCGCCCGCGGCGTCGAGGGCCGCGGCAGCGCGCTCAACATCCTGCACCGACTCCACCTTGGGCACCATCAGGTGCACCAGGCGGAGGGCGGCGCGGCCCGCGATGTGGGCTACGTCGGCATCAAAAGAGGGGTGGTCCACCGGGTGGACCCGCACCGCGACACGGGCGTCGGGTGCTGCGGCAAGCGCCAGCTCGGTAACGAGTGCGGCGTGTTCCGCCTCGCCACCCACCGGGGCGCCATCCTCGCAATCGAGGGTGACGTCGAAGACGCAGGTGCCGTATTCCTGCGTCATCTCGGCCTGCAGTTGCAGGCTCTTGCGCATCCGCACCTCGACGCCGCTGTAATGGTCGCAGACCGGCAGCTGCACGCTGCCGGCTTGTGCGCCCATCAGGACATCGCGCGGATGCAGGGACACGTCAGGAGTCCGATCAGAGCAGGTGGGCCACGCCGGCTTGCTCGTCGGTCAGCTCCTTGAGCGTCTTGTCGATGCACTGCTGGCTGAAAGCGTCGATTTCCAGGCCTTCGACCACTTTGTACTCGCCGTTTTCGCAGGTGACGGGGAAGCCGAACATGACGTCCTTGGGGATGCCGTACCAGCCCTGCGACGGGATGCCCATGGTGACCCACTTGCCGTTGGTGCCCAGGGCCCAGTCGCGCATGTGGTCAATGGCAGCGTTGGCAGCCGAAGCGGCCGAGGACAGGCCACGGGCTTCGATGATGGCGGCGCCGCGCTTGCCCACGGTGGGCAGGAACACGGTTTCGTTCCACACCTGGTCGTTGATCATGTCCTTGACGGATTCACCGTTGATGGTGGCGAAACGGTAGTCGGCGTACATGGTGGGCGAGTGGTTGCCCCACACGGCCAGCTTCTCGATGTCCTTGACGGCCTTGCCGGTCTTGGCAGCGATCTGGGAAGCAGCGCGGTTGTGGTCCAGGCGCAGCATGGCGGTGAAGTTGCCGGGCTTGAGGTCCGGAGCCGACTTCATGGCGATGTAGGCGTTGGTGTTGGCAGGGTTGCCGACAACCAGCACCTTGACGTTGCGCGAAGCCACGGCGTTCAGGGCCTTGCCCTGGGCAGTGAAGATCTGGGCGTTGGCGGCCAGCAGGTCGGCGCGCTCCATGCCGGGGCCACGGGGACGGGCACCGACCAGCAGGGCGTAGTCGGTGTCCTTGAAGGCGGTCATCGCGTCAGAGTGGGCTTCCATGCCAGCCAGCAGCGGGAAAGCACAGTCTTCGAGTTCCATCATCACGCCTTTGAGGGCTTTCTGGGCCTTCTCGTCGGGGATTTCCAGCAGTTGCAGGATGACGGGCTGGTCCTTGCCCAGCATTTCGCCGGAAGCGATGCGGAACAGCAGGGCGTAACCAATTTGACCTGCAGCGCCGGTAACGGCCACGCGGACGGGCTTCTTGCTCATTGAAAACTCCAGAAAAAGTGAGTGATGACTGAAACGGGAACAACTTGCGAGTGTACCCGCGAAAACCCTGAAGGGTCAATTTGTCTTATGTCTTATATAAGATATGATTCGACAACTGACACGACCCTGACCGGGCCCTTTCCAACCCCTTGAAAACCACACATCGATGACGATGGAGACAAGCACCCCGGATCTGAATTCGCCCACCCCGGCCTTCAGTCCGCTGTACCAGCAGATCAAGGGCCTGATCCTGCAGAGCCTGCAATCGGGCGAGTGGAAGCCGGGCGAGGCCATCCCGAGTGAAATCGAACTGGCCGGACGCTACCGGGTCAGCCAGGGCACGGTGCGCAAAGCGATCGATGAACTCGCCAGTGACAACCTGCTCGTGCGCCGCCAGGGCAAGGGCACCTTCGTGGCTACCCATGCCGAACACCATGTGCAGTACCGCTTCCTCAAGCTGGTGCCCGACAACGGCGATGTGGCCAGCGAGGGCCCTGCGCAGCGGCGCATTGTCGAGTGCAAGCGCCTGCGCGCCAGTGCAGACATTGCCCGCGCACTCGCCTTGCGCTCTGGCGACACCGTGCTGCAGGTGCGGCGGGTGCTGTCCTTCGCCGGCGTTGCGACCATCCTCGAAGACCTGTGGCTGCCAGGTGGCCCCTTCAAGGGCCTCACGGCCGAGCGGTTGGATGAGTACCAGGGAACGATGTACGCGCTGTTCGAGACCGAATTTGGGGTTCGCATGGTCCGCGCCGAAGAAAAAATTCGCGCCGTTTTGCCTGATGAAATTCAACAAGCCCTGTTGAATGTTGCTGCCGGGACACCGTTGCTGAGCGTCGAGCGTGTGGCGTTCACCTACAACGACACCCCGATGGAATTGCGCCGCGGTCTCTATCGCACCGACAGCCACCACTACCACAACGTTCTGGGATGACTTGTCGCGCATTGAGCACCGCGATGGTGCATTTATTCGACCATCCGAGACATCTGAGTGGGCGTTCTGAAATGCTCATGTCAGATTGCTGCGTTGCAATAGAATGCTGCGGTTTGTCACCGAAAAATTACAAACCCGTTACCAACGAGAAAGTACCCCCACATGACTGAACTCGCCAAAAAGCGGCCTGAATTCCGCAACATCAATGCCCTGAGTGATCTGCCCACTTACCGCCTGCCGGCAGCCGGCTGGGTGTCCATCCTGCACCGCATCAGCGGCCTGCTGATGTTCCTGCTGATGCCGCTGATCATCTGGATGTTCGACAACTCGATCAGCTCCGAGATTTCCTTTGCCAAGTTCTCCGCAGCCTTCAACATCGGCCTGGGCTTTGTGCCGGGCTGGTTCATGAAGCTCGTCGCGCTGGCCCTGATCTGGGGCTATCTGCACCACTTCATCGCGGGTCTGCGTCACCTGTACATGGACGTGTGCCATGCCGTGAGCAAGGAATTCGGCAAGTCTTCCGCCATCGTGACCCTGGCCCTGAGCCTGGGCCTGACCGCGGTGCTGGGCGCCAAGCTGTTCGGCCTGTACTGATTTACCCCAAGGAGCAAACAACATGTCCGTCAACTACGGCTCCAAGCGCACCGTCGTCGGTGCTGGTTATGGTTTCCGCGACTGGCTGGCCCAGCGCGTCACTGCAGGCCTGATGGCCCTTTTCACCATCCTTCTGCTGGTGCAGGTCCTGTTCATTTCCGGCCCCATCGGCTACGAACAGTGGGCTGGCATCTTCGCTTCGCAGTGGATGAAGTTCCTGACCTTCGCCGTGATCGTGGCGCTGCTCTGGCACGTCTGGGTGGGTGTGCGCGACATCTGGATGGATTACATCAAGCCCGTGGGCGTGCGTCTGGTGCTGCACGTCTTCACCATCGTCTGGCTGACCGGCTGTGCCGGCTGGGCCGTTCAAGTCCTGTGGCGCCTGTGATCACCGGCGCAGACTTCTGAAACAAGAAACAAGACCATGAGCTATACCAAAGACCAAATCGCCAACCGCAAGTTCGACGTCGTGATCGTCGGCGCCGGTGGTTCGGGCATGCGTGCCTCGCTGCAACTGGCCCGTGCCGGCCTGAACGTCGCCGTTCTGTCCAAAGTGTTCCCCACCCGCTCGCACACCGTTGCCGCCCAGGGTGGCGTGTCCGCTTCGCTGGGCAACATGTCCGACGACAACTGGGAATACCACTTCTACGACACCGTCAAGGGTTCCGACTGGCTCGGCGACCAGGACGCCATCGAATTCATGTGCCGTGAAGCGCCGAAAGTCGTTTACGAGCTCGAGCACATGGGCATGCCGTTCGACCGCAACCCCGACGGCACCATTTACCAGCGTCCGTTCGGCGGCCACACCGCCAACTTTGGCGAAAAACCCGTGCAACGCGCCTGCGCCGCAGCCGACCGCACTGGCCACGCCATGCTGCACACGCTCTACCAGGCCAACGTGGCGGCCCGCACCACCTTCTTCGTGGAATGGATGGCGCTGGACCTGATCCGCAACGCCGAAGGCGATGTGGTGGGTGTCACGGCCCTCGAAATGGAAACCGGTGACCTGTACACGCTGCAGGCCCAGACTGTGCTGTTCGCCACGGGCGGCGCCGGTCGCATCTTCCAGTCGTCCACCAACGCCTTCATCAACACCGGTGACGGCCTGGGCATGGCCGCTCGCGCTGGCATCGCCCTGCAGGACATGGAGTTCTGGCAATTCCACCCGACCGGCGTGGCCGGCGCGGGCGTGCTGCTGACTGAAGGCTGCCGTGGCGAAGGCGCCATCCTGCTCAACAGCAACGGCGAGCGTTTCATGGAGCGCTACGCTCCGACGCTCAAAGACCTGGCTCCCCGCGATTTCGTGTCCCGCTGCATGGGCCAGGAAATCCTGGAAGGCCGTGGCTGCGGTCCCAACAAGGACTACATCCACATGAAACTCGACCACCTGGGCGCGGACACCATTCGCAAGCGTCTGCCCTCCGTGGAAGAAATCGGCCACAACTTCGCCAACGTCGACATCACCAAAGAGCCGATCCCGGTGGTGCCCACCATCCATTACCAGATGGGTGGTATTCCGACCAACATCAATGGCCAGGTGGTCGAGACCGTCAACGGTGAAGACCGTCCCATCAAGGGCCTGTACGCCGTGGGCGAGTGCTCCTGCGTGTCGGTGCACGGCGCGAACCGTCTGGGCACCAACTCCCTGCTGGACCTGCTGGTCTTCGGCAAGGCCGCTGGCGACCACATCATCGCCAACACCAAAGCCGGTGCAGCACTGGCCAATCTGCCCGCCGACGCAGCCGACTTCACCCTGTCCCGTCTGAACCGCCTGGAAGCCGCTTCCAGTGGCGAATACGCACAGGACATCGCCAACGACATGCGCACCATCATGCAGACGCATGCCGGTGTGTTCCGCAGCCAGGAATCCATGGACGAAGGCGTTCGCAAGATTGCCGCCCTGCGCGATCGCGTGGCCAACATTGGCCTGCACGACAGCTCCAAGGTGTTCAACACCGCCCGCATCGAAGCCCTGGAAGTGGACAACCTCATGGAAGCCGCCCAGGCCACCATGGAAAGCGCTGCCGCCCGCAAGGAATGCCGTGGCGCGCACCTCGTGCGCGACTACGAACACGATGTGACCCACCCGAACTGCCCGCTGGGCCGCAACGACGCCGAGTGGATGAAGCACACCCTGTGGCACAGCGAAGGCAACAGCCTGAGCTACAAGCCTGTGCGCATGAAACCGCTGACGGCCGAAACCGTGCCGCCCAAGCCCCGTACCTTCTGATCCGCAGTAGAACCGATAGACGCGAACAAGGAATCCGAAAATGGCAAAACGTACCTTCAAGATCTACCGTTACGACCCGGACAAGGATGCCAAGCCTTACATGCAGAGCATCGATATTGAGCTCGACGGCACCGAGCGCATGCTGCTTGACGCCCTGGTCAAGCTCAAGGCCGTGGATCCGACACTGTCCTTCCGCCGCTCCTGCCGTGAAGGCGTGTGCGGTTCCGACGCGATGAACATCAACGGCAAGAACGGTCTGGCCTGCCTGACGAATCTGAACACGCTCAAGGGCGACATCGTCCTCAAGCCGCTGCCGGGCCTGCCGGTGGTGCGCGACCTGATCGTGGACATGACCCAGTTCTTCAAGCAGTACCACTCGATCAAGCCCTACCTGATCAACCACGACCAGGCTCCGGACACCGAGCGTCTGCAAAGCCCCGAAGAGCGCGAAGAGCTCAACGGCCTGTACGAGTGCATCTTGTGCGCCAGCTGCTCGACCAGCTGCCCCAGCTACTGGTGGAACCCCGACAAGTTCGTGGGACCGGCTGGTCTGCTGCAGGCCTACCGCTTCATCGCCGACAGCCGCGACCAGGCCACCAGCGAGCGTCTGGACAACCTGGAAGACCCCTACCGCCTGTTCCGCTGCCACACCATCATGAATTGCGTGGACGTCTGCCCGAAAGGTCTGAACCCCACCAAGGCGATCGGCAAGATCAAGGAACTGATGGTTCGCCGCGCGATCTGAAGACTGTGCACTGACAGAGTCCGACATGCTCGCAGACGACACCCTGGCCAACCAGGACCGGCACGCGCCTCTGAGCGAGCGGTCCCTGAGCAAGCTGCGCTGGCGCTGCCGCCGTGGCCTGCTCGAAAACGACTTGTTCATCGAGCGTTTTTTTGCCAGGCACGAATCTCGCATGACCGTGGGCCAGGCCCGCGGCATGTATGTGCTGATGGACCTGTCAGACAACGATCTCATGGACTTGCTGCTGCGCCGCAAGGCGCTGCAGCCCGAGATCGGCACCGAAGAGGTGCGTGAAGTCCTGGACATGCTGAGAGCCTGAACCCCACAGCTCTCCTACGGAATTACTGAGGAAACCCCACCATGAAACTCGCCGACAACAAAGCCACCCTGTCGTTCAGCAACGGCGCCCCCAGCGTCGAAATGCCCGTCTATTCGGGCAGCATCGGTCCCGACGTGATCGACATTCGCAAGCTGTACGCCCAGACCGGCATGTTCACCTACGACCCGGGTTTCCTGTCCACCGCTTCCTGCCAGTCCGCCATCACCTACATCGACGGCGACAAGGGTGAGCTGCTGTACCGCGGCTACCCCATCGAACAGCTGGCCAACAAGGTGGACTACCTCGACACCTGCTACCTGCTGCTCAACGGCAACCTGCCCGATGCCAAGCAGAGCACGGACTTCCACACCCTGGTGAACCAGCACACCATGGTCAACGAGCAGATGCAGTTCTTCCTGCGCGGCTTCCGCCGCGATGCCCACCCCATGGCCGTGCTGACCGGTCTGGTGGGCGCCATGTCGGCCTTCTACCACGACAGCACCGACATCAATAACCCCGAGCACCGCCACATCGCCGCGATCCGTCTGATCGCCAAGATGCCCACGCTGGTCGCCATGGCCTACAAATACGGTGTGGGTCAGCCCTACCAGTACCCGCGCAACGACCTGTCCTACGCTGGCAACTTCCTGCGCATGATGTTCGGCACACCTTGCGAAGATTACAAGGTCAGCCCCGTGCTCGAGCGCGCCATGGACCGCATCTTCATCCTGCACGCCGACCACGAGCAAAACGCCTCCACCTCGACCGTGCGCCTGTGCGGC
>JACCDV010135495.1_pt1 | contig 25967 bp, 23 predicted proteins | sample 7446131 | NCBI WGS metagenome assembly JACCDV01 (sample SAMN15323448, study PRJNA562643) | freshwater metagenome | isolation source: river surface water | place: USA:Blue River Watershed | collected 2017-08-17
CAGCCGGTACCCGCATGTTCATGAACCCGATGATGCTGGCGATGGCGGCCGGCATGGGCTTCGCGCTGCTGAAGATGTCGCTGCCGGATGTGCTGATGACGGCCTTGCGCATGCTGGGCGAGGCCAGCATCCCGTTGATGCTGCTGGCGCTGGGCGTGCGCATGGCCGATGTCGAGTTCAGCAGCTGGCGCATCGGTGTGGTCGGTGCTGCGGTATGCCCGCTGGCGGGTCTGGCGACCGCGATGGCAATCGACCCCTTCCTCGCACTGACGGCCGCACAGCGCGGTCAGATGTACCTGTTCGCATCGCTGCCGCCATCGGTGTTCAGCTTCATGGTCGCCGAGACCTACCAGCAGGAGCCGGACAAGGTGGCGGCGATCGTGTTGCTGGGGAACCTGGCGGCACTGGGTTTCGTGCCGCTCGGTCTCTGGCTCGGCATGTAAGCGCCTGTCCCGTCAGGCGCGCTTCTTCTCTTTTTTGGTCGCCAGCATCGTCGCCAGATACTTGCCGGTATGGCTGGCGGGGTTCTTGGCCACCTGTTCCGGCGTACCGGTTGCAATGATCTGTCCGCCGCCGGCGCCGCCTTCGGGGCCGAGATCGACGATCCAGTCGGCGGTCTTGATCACGTCCAGGTTGTGCTCGATGATGACCACGGTATTGCCCTGGTCGCGCAGACGGTGAATCACCTTCAGCAGCAACGCAATGTCATGGAAATGCAGGCCGGTGGTGGGCTCATCCAGGATGTACAGCGTGCGGCCGGTATCGCGCTTCGACAATTCCAGTGACAATTTCACGCGCTGCGCTTCGCCGCCGGACAGCGTGGTTGCGCTCTGGCCGAGGCGGATATAGCCGAGGCCGACATCGAGCAGCGTCTGCAGCTTGCGCGCGATCAGCGGCACCGGCTTGAAGAACGCATGCGCATCCTCGACCGTCATATCGAGCACGTCCGAAATATTCTTGCCCTTGTACTGCACCTCCAGCGTCTCGCGGTTGTAGCGCTTGCCATGGCAGACATCGCAAGGCACGTACACGTCCGGCAGGAAGTGCATTTCGACTTTCAGCACGCCATCGCCCTGGCAGGCTTCGCAGCGGCCGCCCTTCACGTTGAACGAGAAACGACCGGCGGTATAGCCCCGCTCCTTCGCCTGCGGCACCGTCGCGAACAGGTCGCGAATCGGCGTGAATACGCCGGTATAGGTGGCCGGGTTCGAGCGCGGCGTGCGGCCGATCGGTGCCTGGTCAACCGCGATCACCTTGTCGAAATGCTCGAGGCCGGTCACGCTGTCGAATTCGGAGGGCTCCGCTTGCGAGCCATACAGATGGCGCGCCAGCACGTGATACAGCGTGTCGTTCACCAGCGTCGATTTGCCGGAGCCGGACACGCCGGTCACGCAGGTCAGCAGGCCGACCGGCAGTTCGAGCGACACGTCCTTCAGGTTGTTGCCGCGTGCGCCCTTGATCACCAACTGGCGCTCCTTGTCGGCCGGCGTACGCTTCGCCGGCACCTCGATCGCCAGTGACCCGTTCAGGTACTGCGCCGTCAGCGAGTGCCGATGTTTGAGGATGTCATTCAGCGTGCCATGCGCAATCACTTCGCCGCCATGCACGCCGGCGCCGAGACCCATGTCGACAATATGGTCGGCGCAACGGATCGCGTCTTCGTCGTGCTCGACCACCAGCACCGTATTGCCGATGTCGCGCAGATGCTTCAGTGTGTCGATCAGGCGGTCATTGTCGCGCTGGTGCAAACCGATCGATGGCTCATCCAGCACATACATCACGCCGGTCAGGCCGGAGCCGATCTGCGATGCGAGGCGGATGCGCTGTGCTTCGCCACCGGACAGCGTATCGGCGCTACGCTCGAGTGACAGGTAGTCGAGGCCGACATTGTTCAGGAAAGTCAGTCGCGAAATGATTTCCTTGATGATGCGATCCGCGATCTCTTTCTTTGCGCCTTTCAGCTTCAGATGCTGGAAGAAATCCAGGGTTTCACGCAAGGGCATCGCGGCAATCTGGAAGATCGCACGCTGCTGCATGCCAGTGCCGACTTTCACATGACGCGCTTCGACGCGCAGGCGCGCACCGTGGCAGGACGGGCATTCCTTTTCATTGATGAACTTGGCCAGCTCTTCCTTGACCGCCATCGAGTCGGTCTCGCGATAGCGGCGCTCGAGGTTGTTCACCACGCCTTCGAAGGTGTGCTCTTTGATCACGGTGCGGCCGCGCTCGTTCACGTACGCGAAGGGCACCTTTTCCTTGCCCGAGCCGTACAGCACCACCTGCTGCGCATGCTCGGGCAGATGGTCGAACGGCATGTCGACATCGAACTCGTAATACTTCGCCAGCGACGACAGCATCTGGAAGTAGAACTGGTTGCGGCGGTCCCAGCCCTTCACGGCGCCGGACGCGAGCGACAGGTTCGGGAAGGCGACGATGCGCTTCGGATCGAAGAATTCGATATGGCCGAGGCCGTCGCATTCGGGGCAGGCGCCCATCGGGTTGTTGAACGAGAACAGCCGTGGCTCGAGTTCCTGCAGTGAATAGCCGCAGGTCGGGCACGCAAACTTGTTCGAGAATACTTGTTCCTTGCCGCTGTCCATTTCGAGTGCAATCGCGCGGCCGTCAGCCAGTCGCAGCGAGGTCTCGAAGCTCTCGGCCAGTCGTTGCTTGATGTCGGCGCGGACTTTCACGCGGTCGACCACCACATCGATGGTGTGCTTCTCGGTTTTCTTCAGCTTCGGCAGTTCATCGACTTCGTAGATCTTCGCCGCACCGGTGCCGCTCTGGATCCGAAAGCGCACGAAGCCCTGTGCCTGCATCTGCTCGAACAGGTCCGCATGCTCGCCCTTGCGGTTCGCGACCACGGGCGCGAGGATCATCAGCTTGGTCTCTTCCGGCATCGCCAGCACCGCATCCACCATTTGCGACACCGATTGCGCGGCCAGCGGGTTTTCCGGATGGTCGGGGCAGTGCGGGGTGCCGACGCGCGCAAACAGCAGGCGCAGGTAGTCATGGATCTCGGTGACCGTACCGACCGTCGAGCGCGGGTTGTGCGAGGTCGCTTTCTGTTCGATCGAGATCGCCGGCGACAAGCCCTCGATCATGTCCACATCCGGCTTTTCCATCAGTTGCAGGAATTGCCGCGCATACGCGGACAGCGATTCGACATAGCGCCGCTGGCCTTCCGCATACAGCGTATCGAACGCGAGCGACGATTTGCCTGAACCGGACAGCCCGGTAATGACGATCAGCTTGTTGCGTGGCAGGTCCAGGCTGATGTTTTTCAGGTTGTGGGTGCGTGCACCGCGGATGCGAATTTCTTCCATGTCTTTTTGAAAAAAGTCGGGCCCAGTAGCCGAGAGTCAACCTGTTACTATAGCGGGTTTTCGCAAGCCGCTTGTGGCCCGCGTGCAGTTCGCTGTCCTTGCTTTTCCGCCATGTCCGCACACCACGAAATTCCTGATCACCGCATGACCCGGTTGGAGATACGCGCCGCGACGTCGCTGGCGTCTATCTTCGGGCTGCGCATGCTCGGCCTGTTCCTGATCTTGCCGGTGTTCGCTTTCCATGCGCAGTCCTTGCCCGGTGGCGACAATGCGACGCTGGTTGGCCTGGCGATGGGCATGTACGGCCTCACGCAAGCGATTGGCCAGATTCCGTTCGGCATCGCGTCCGACCGTTATGGCCGCAAACGCATCATCGTCATTGGTCTCTTGCTGTTCATCCTCGGTTCACTGATTGCAGCGGTGGATCAGCACGTGCTGTGGGTGATTGTCGGTCGCGCGGTACAGGGCGCGGGCGCGGTATCCGCTGCGGTCACCGCGCTGATCGCAGACTCGACGCGCGACGAACATCGCACCAAAGCGATGGCACTAGTCGGTGCGTCCATCGGCATCACCTATGCGGCCTCGCTGGTGCTAGCGCCGCTGTTGTATGCATCGATCGGCATGCGCGGCATGTTCCTGCTTGTTGCTGCGCTGTCGGTAGCGGCCATTCTGGTCGTGTTGTACGTGACGCCGGCTGCGCCACCGCGCGAACCCGAGGATGCATCCTTTGTCGAGGTGCTGCGCAATCCGGAATTGATGCGCATGAATGTTGGCGTGTTTGCGCTGCATGCGATACAGATGTCGATGTTCGTTGTGCTGCCGACCGTGCTGGTGAATGCGGGCGGCATTCCGATCAGCGAGCACTGGAAAATCTATTTGCCGGTGGTGCTGGTGTCTTTCGTGCTGATGCTGCCGCCGATCTTCCTTGGGGAGAAGCGCGGCAAGATGAAGCCGGTGTTCCTGTCGGCGATTGGCTTGCTGCTGCTGGTCGAGATCGGCTTGCGTTTCGCGGTCGCACAAAGTGCCTTGTCGTTCAATCTCGTGATCGGCCTGCTGCTGGCCTTTTTCGTTGCGTTCAACATCCTCGAAGCCAGCCAGCCCTCGCTGGTATCGCGCATGGCGCCGGCCGGTGCGCGCGGCGCGGCGCTCGGTGTGTACAACACGATGCAGGCCATCGGTCTGTTTGCCGGTGGTGCCGGCGGCGGCTTGCTGGCGCAGCATTTCGGTGGCCCTGCGGTGTTCACCGCCGGCTGTCTGCTGACGGTGGGCTGGCTTATAATTGCGTCATCCATGAAGAACCTGCCGCGTCGCGCACGACGCGAAGCAGTCCCCACCTGATACGTGTTGTCTGCGCAGGACCACACACCCATCCCCACAGGAGATCTGTATGGCATCGGTCAATAAAGTCATCATCGTTGGCAACCTCGGTCGTGATCCCGAGACGCGTTACATGCCCAGCGGCGATGCGATGACCAGCATTGCCGTTGCCACCACCGACAAATGGCGCGACAAGGCCACCGGCGAGCAAAAGGAAGCGACCGAGTGGCACCGCATCGCGTTCTTCGGCAAGCTGGCCGAGATCGCCGGCCAATACCTGAAGAAAGGTTCGCAGGTGTATGTCGAAGGTCGTCTGAAGACCCGCAAGTACACCGACAAGGATGGCATCGAAAAGTACTCGACCGAGATCGTCGCCGACACGATGCAGATGCTGGGCAGCCGCATGGGTGGCGGCAGCGCGGCCATGGGTGACGATGGCGGCTACAGCGCGCCGTCGCGCGCACCCGCGCAGTCATCAGGCGCGGGCGCTTCGCGTGCACCGGCCAAGGCACCGAACCTGTCCGATATCGACGACGATATTCCTTTCTGATCGTCTGACGTTCGTTCTTCCTTACAGGATCACCATCGAACACGATGGCACGCCTGCCCCGGCTGGTCGTTCCCAACCATTTGCATCACGTGGTTGCGCGCGGTAACAACGACCAGCCTGTCTTCATCGACGAGTCCGATTACCAGCAATTCCTGAACCTGTTGCGCGACATGGCGCAGCAGCACAGCGTCGCCATCCATGCGTATGCGCTGCTGCCGGCGCGCGTGCACCTGCTCGTCACCCCGACCAGCGAAGCAGCGCTGGGCAAGATGATGCAAGCCATTGGTCGCCAGTACGTCCCCTGGTTCAATGCGCGGCACCAGCGTAGCGGCAGCCTGTGGGAAGGGCGTTTTCGTGCCACCGTGCTGGAGGCCGATACGTATTTCGTGCCTTGCGCCCACCTGATCGAATACCAGCCCTTGCATGACGCAGTCAGCATGGACATGGAGCATTACCGCTGGTCCAGCCATGCACACCACACCGGTACGCGCCGGCAGGCGTGGCTGACTGACCATCCGGCCTACTGGAAGCTGGGCAATACCCCTTTCGAGCGCGAGGCTGCGTACAAGCAGCTGTGCGCATCGCCGCCGCCGGCTTCGGTGGCCGAGCAGATCCACGACGCGACCCGCAAGGCCTGGGCGCTCGGGTCGGATGCCTTCCACGCGACACTGGCCAAATTGACCGACCGGCGGCTGACGCCGGCGCGCCGTGGGCGACCGCGCAAAGCGGTGCAAAACCCGCACCGCGCTTAATCTGTCCCCATTAAAATTTGCACCGTTTTGACGCTGCGAATAAATATCATCCGACCCTAATTAATTTCGGTTGAAGTCCGTATTGCATTGCACTATTCTTGCCGGTCTTTCCCAAAGCAGTGGAGCACCGCAATGCAAGCGCAAGGCCTTTACGATCCGAACAACGAGCATGACGCTTGCGGCGTCGGTTTCATCGCCCATATCAAGGGCCAGAAAAGTCATTCCATCGTCGAACAGGGTTTGCTGATCCTGAAGAACCTTGACCATCGGGGTGCGGTCGGTGCCGACCCGCTGATGGGCGACGGTGCCGGCATCCTGATCCAGATTCCCGACCAGTTCTACCGCGAAGAGATGGCGCAGCAGGGCGTCACGCTGCCGCCGCCGGGTGAATATGGCGTAGGCATGGTGTTCCTGCCGAAAGAGCAGGCGTCACGCCTCGCGTGCGAGCAGGAGATCGAGCGCGCGGTGCTGGCCGAAGGCCAGGTCGTGCTGGGCTGGCGCGATGTGCCGGTGAACCGCGAGATGCCGATGTCGCCCACCGTGCGCGACAAGGAGCCGCTGATTCGCCAGATCTTCATCGGCCGCGGCGCCGACATCATGGTGACCGATGCATTGGAGCGCAAGCTGTATGTGATCCGCAAATCGTCCGGTCATGCGATCCAGGGGCTGAACCTGTTGCACGGCAAGGAGTTCTTCGTGCCGTCGATGTCGGCCCGCACCGTTGTCTACAAGGGCCTGCTGCTGGCCGACCAGGTCGGCGTCTATTACAAGGACCTGCAGGATCCGCGCTGCGTGTCCGCATTGTCGCTGGTGCACCAGCGCTTCTCGACCAATACCTTCCCGGAGTGGCCGCTGGCCCACCCGTACCGTCTGCTCGCCCACAACGGCGAGATCAATACCGTCAAGGGCAACTTCAACTGGATGCGCGCGCGCGAAGGCGTGATGAAGTCGGCTGTGCTCGGAGATGACCTGAAAAAGCTGTTCCCGCTGATCTATGAGGGCCAGTCCGATACCGCCTGTTTCGACAATGCGCTCGAACTGCTGGTGATGGCTGGCTACCCGATCGCGCAGGCAATGATGATGATGATCCCGGAAGCGTGGGAAAACCACACGCTGATGGATGACAACCGTCGCGCGTTCTACGAATACCACGCAGCGATGATGGAGCCGTGGGACGGCCCGGCCGCGATGGCCTTCACCGACGGCCGCCATATCGGCGGCACGCTGGACCGCAACGGCTTGCGCCCGGCGCGTTATCTGGTCACGGATGATGATTTCGTCGTGATGGCGTCCGAATCCGGTGTGCTGCCGATTCCGGATTCGAAGATCGTGAAGAAATGGCGTCTGCAGCCGGGCAAGATGTTCCTGATCGACCTCGAAGCCGGCCGCATCATCGACGACAAGGAATTGAAAGACACCTTCGCGAATGCGAAGCCGTACAAGCAGTGGATTGACTCGGTCCGTATCAAGCTCGATGACCTGAAGGTCGAGGCCGAGAAGCGCGATGCGAAAGAGACCTTGCTCGATCGCCAGCAGGCGTTCGGCTACACGCAGGAAGACCTGAAGTTCCTGATGGCGCCGATGGCGGTGCAAGCGGAAGAAGCGACCGGCTCGATGGGCAATGACTCGCCGCTGGCCGTCATGTCCAACAAGAACAAGCCGCTGTACAACTACTTCAAGCAGCTGTTCGCGCAAGTCACGAACCCGCCGATCGACCCGATCCGCGAAGCGATCGTGATGTCGCTGGTGTCCTTCATCGGTCCGAAGCCGAACCTGCTGGACACCAACAACATCAACCCGCCGATGCGCCTCGAGGTGGCCCAGCCCATCCTCGATTACCAGGACATCACGCGCCTGCGCAATATCAGCCAGCACACCGGCGGCAAGTTCCGCTCGTATGAGCTCGATATCTGCTACCCGGTTGCGTGGGGCAAGGAAGGCGTCGAAGCGCGCCTTGCGTCGCTGTGCGCGCAGGCAGTTGACGCAGTGAAGTCGGGGCACAACATCCTGATCGTGTCCGACCGCAAGATCGATCGCGAGCATGTCGCAATTCCGGCGCTGCTCGCGACCTCGGCGATCCACCAGCATCTGGTGTCGAAGGGCCTGCGCACCTCGACCGGCCTGGTGGTCGAGACCGGCTCCGCGCGCGAGACGCATCACTTCGCGCTGCTCGCCGGCTATGGCGCCGAAGCGATCCATCCCTACCTCGCGATGGACACGCTGGTCGATATGGCCAAGGGCTTGCCGGGCGACCTGTCGGCCGAGAAGGTGATCTACAACTTCCAGAAGGCGGTCGGCAAGGGCCTGATGAAGGTCTTCTCGAAGATGGGCATCTCGACCTATATGTCGTATTGCGGCGCGCAGATCTTCGAGGCGATTGGCCTGAACAAGGCAATGATCGACAAGTACTTCAAGGGCACGGCCTCCAACGTCGAGGGCATCGGCGTGTTCGAGGTCGCCGAGGAAGCACTGCGCCTGCACCAGCTGGCCTTCGGTGCTGATCCGGTGCTGGCCAATGCGCTGGATGCGGGTGGCGAATACGCGTTCCGTGTGCGCGGCGAGGATCATATGTGGACGCCGGATGCGATCGCGAAGCTGCAGCATTCGACCCGCGCGAACAACTTCAGCACGTACAAGGAGTACGCGCAGATCATCAATGACCAGTCGAAGCGTCACATGACGCTGCGCGGCCTGTTCGAGTTCAAGATCGATCCGGCGAAGGCGATCCCGATTGACGAGGTCGAGCCGGCCAGCGAGATCGTGAAGCGTTTCGCGACCGGCGCAATGTCGCTCGGCTCGATCTCGACCGAAGCGCACGCAACACTGGCGATTGCGATGAACCGTATCGGCGGCAAGTCCAACACCGGCGAAGGCGGTGAGGACGAAGCACGCTATCGCAATGAGCTGCGCGGCATCCCGATCAAGCAGGGCGATACGCTGGCCTCCATCATTGGCCAGGAACGTGTCGAAGTCGATCTGCCGCTGCTGGCCGGTGATTCGCTGCGCTCGAAGATCAAGCAGGTCGCGTCGGGCCGCTTCGGCGTCACCACCGAGTACCTGACCTCGGCCGACCAGATCCAGATCAAGATGGCGCAGGGCGCGAAGCCCGGCGAGGGCGGCCAGCTGCCGGGCCACAAGGTGTCCGAATACATCGCGAAGCTGCGCTTCTCGGTGCCGGGCGTGGGCCTGATCTCGCCGCCGCCGCACCACGACATCTACTCGATCGAAGACCTGGCGCAGCTGATCCACGACCTGAAGAACGTGAACCCGAAGGCCGACATTTCGGTGAAGCTGGTGTCCGAAGTCGGTGTCGGTACCGTCGCGGCCGGTGTGTCGAAGGCGAAGGCCGATCACGTCGTGATCGCCGGCCATGACGGCGGCACCGGCGCGTCGCCGCTGTCATCGATCAAGCATGCGGGCACGCCATGGGAGCTGGGCCTGGCCGAGACGCAGCAGACGCTGGTGCTCAATGGCCTGCGCGGTCGTATTCGTGTGCAGACCGATGGCCAGCTGAAGACCGGCCGCGACGTCGTGATCGGCGCGCTGCTGGGTGCCGATGAATTCGGCTTTGCGACCGCACCGCTGGTGGTCGAAGGCTGCATCATGATGCGCAAGTGCCACCTGAACACCTGCCCGGTCGGCGTCGCAACGCAAGACCCGGTGCTGCGTGCGAAGTTCCAGGGCAAGCCCGAGCATGTGGTGAACTACTTCTTCTTCGTCGCCGAAGAAGCGCGCCAGATCATGGCGCAGCTCGGCATTCGCAAATTCGACGAGCTGATCGGCCGCGCCGACCTGCTCGACAAGTCGAAGGCGATCACGCACTGGAAGGCGCAGGGCCTGGACTTCAGCAAGATCTTCTACCTGCCGCCGGCATCGACCGAGCCGCGCTTCCACCAAGGCTCGCAAGACCATGGCCTGGACAAGGCGCTCGACCACAAGCTGATCGCACAGGCCAAGCCGGCGATCGAGCGTGGCGAGAAGGTGTCGTTCATTTCGCCGATCAAGAACCTGAACCGTACCGCCGGCGCGATGCTGTCCGGTGAAGTGGCGAAGAAGTACGGTCATGAAGGCCTGCCGGATGACACCATCCATATCCAGCTGCAAGGCACGGCCGGCCAGTCGTTCGGCGCCTTCCTCGCGCATGGCATTACCTTCGACCTGGTTGGCGAGGGCAATGACTATGTCGGCAAGGGCTTGTCGGGTGGCCGCATCATCGTGCGCCCGAACACCGAGTTCCGCGGTCGTGCGGTCGACAACATCATCATCGGCAATACCGTGCTGTTCGGCGCGATTGCAGGCGAAGCCTTCTTCAATGGCGTCGCCGGCGAACGCTTCGCGGTCCGTAACTCCGGCGCGATCACGGTGGTCGAAGGCACTGGCGACCATGGTTGCGAATACATGACGGGCGGTACCGTGGTCGTGCTCGGCAATACCGGCCGTAACTTCGCTGCCGGTATGTCGGGTGGCCTCGCGTATGTGTACGACGAGGAAGGCACGTTTGCATCCCGGTGCAACATGGCGATGGTGGCGCTGGAGCCTGTGCTGTCGGCGTCCGAGCAGGAATCGACGGTGGCCAAGTCCGCATGGCACAGCCTGACCCGCGGCGGCGAGCGCCAGACCGATGAGGCCATTCTCAAGGGCCTGATCGAGCGTCACTTCAAGCACACCGGCAGCACGCGCGCTCGCGCGTTGCTGGATGACTGGAGCACCGCTCGCACGAAGTTCGTGAAGGTGTTCCCGACCGAGTACAAGCGTGCACTGGGCGAGATGTTTGCCGCCGCAGGCAAGGGCAAGGAAAAGGTCTCGGCGTAAGCGCCGCGATCTGCGCAAGACAGAGAAAGAAAAGAGAACAACATGGGTAAAGTTACCGGTTTCCTCGAATACCAGCGCCTGCAGGAGGCGAGCGAAGCGCCACAGGCGCGCCTGAAGCATTACAAGGAGTTCCAGCTCCACCTGTCCGATGCGGACGCCAAGGTCCAGGGCGCCCGCTGCATGGATTGCGGCATCCCGTTCTGCAACAACGGCTGCCCGGTCAACAACATCATCCCGGACTGGAATGACCTGGTTTACACCGGCAACTATCGCGAAGCGCTCGATGTGCTGCACTCGACGAACAACTTCCCGGAGTTCACCGGTCGCATCTGCCCGGCGCCTTGTGAAGCGGCCTGCACACTGGGCATCAACAGCGACCCGGTCGGCATCAAGTCGATCGAGCACTTCATCATCGACAAGGGCTGGGAGAATGGCTGGGTGGTGCCGCAGCCGGCCGTCGCGAAGACCGGCAAGAAGGTCGCGATCGTTGGCGCCGGCCCGGCCGGCATGGCCGCCGCGCAGCAGCTCGCACGCGTTGGCCATGAGGTGACCGTGTTCGAGAAGAATGATCGCGTCGGTGGCTTGCTGCGTTACGGCATCCCTGACTTCAAGATGGAGAAGTCGCACATCGATCGTCGCGTCGAACAGATGCAGGCCGAAGGCGTGAAATTCCGCACCGGCGTGCTGGTCGGCAAGGACTTCCCGCAAGGTATCCTGAACCTCGCAAAAGAAACCGTATCGCCGGCACAGCTGCAAAAGGATTTCGACGCGGTCGTTATCACCGGCGGCGCCGAGACCCCGCGTGACCTGCCGGTGCCGGGCCGCGAGCTCGATGGCGTGCATTTCGCGATGGAATTCCTGCCGCAGCAGAACCGCGTGAACGCGGGTGACAAACTGAAAGACCAGATCATGGCCACCGGCAAGCACGTGGTCGTGATCGGTGGCGGCGATACCGGTTCCGACTGCGTCGGTACCTCGAACCGTCATGGCGCTGCATCGGTGACCCAGTTCGAACTGATGCCGATGCCGCCGGAGCACGAGAACAAGCCGCTGGTGTGGCCGTACTGGCCGACCAAGCTCCGCACGTCATCGTCGCACGAAGAAGGTTGTGATCGCGACTGGGCGGTGGCGACCAAGCGTCTCGAAGGCAAGAACGGCAAGGTCGAGAAGCTGATCGCGGCGCGCGTCGAATGGAAGGACGGCAAGATGAGCGAAGTGCCAGGCTCCGAATTCGAAATGAAAGCCGACCTGGTGCTGCTGGCGATGGGCTTCACTGCGCCGGTGAACAGCGTGCTGGATGCATTCGGCGTCGAAAAGGATGCGCGCGGCAATGCGAAAGCGACCACCGATGGCGAAGGCTGCTATGCGACCTCGGTACCGAAGGTGTTCGCGGCCGGCGACATGCGCCGCGGCCAGTCGCTCGTCGTGTGGGCGATCCGTGAAGGCCGGCAATGCGCGCGCGCGGTCGATGAGTTCCTGATGGGGTCGTCGGTGCTGCCGCGCTGATGTCGGTCACTGCGCTGTGCTGAAGATGCCCGCCTCGGCGGGCATTTTTATTGGCGAAATGTTATTCTTGCCCGGCAGCTTCGCGCCAGCTTGCCTGTCCGGCAAGGCGCATTCCGTCCTTGCACTACAATCACGACTCTTTCACGCATTCCTGCCCGTGTGAGCAATCTCGTCGACATCCGCGACCTGCATTTCGGCTACAACGACCGGCCCATCCTGTCGGGGTTGACCATGCAATTCCCGCGCGGGAAAGTGATTGCGGTGATGGGCGGCTCCGGTTCCGGCAAGACCACGGTGCTGCGGCTGATCGGCGGCCAGATCCGCGCGCAAACCGGCAGCGTGACGGTCAATGGCCAGGAGGTCAGCGCACTCGACACCACGGGCTTGTATGCGATGCGGCGCCGCATGGGCATGCTGTTCCAGCACGGTGCCTTGTTCACCGACCTGACCGTGTTCGACAATGTCGCCTTCCCGCTGCGCGAGAACACCGACCTGCCGGAATCGATGATCCGTGACCTGGTGCTGATGAAGCTCCATGCAGTCGGTCTGTCGAATGCCGCCTGGCTGAAGCCGGCCGAGGTATCCGGTGGCATGGCGCGTCGCGTGGCGCTCGCGCGTGCGATTGCGCTCGACCCGGAACTGATCATGTATGACGAGCCGTTCGCCGGCCTCGACCCGATCTCGATGGGCATGACGGCGAACCTGATCCGCAAGCTCAATGATGCGCTCGGCTCGACCTCGATCCTGGTGTCGCATGACGTGCATGAATCCTTCAGCATCGCCGACCATGTGTACTTCCTGTCGCAGGGCCGCATCGTCGCGCATGGCACGCCGGCGCAGATGATGGCCTCCGACGATCCCTACGTGCAGCAGTTCGTGCATGCGCAGGCCGAGGGGCCGGTGCCGTTCCATTATCCGGGGCGCTCGATCGCCGAGCAGCTCGGCATGCAGGAGTCCGCCTGATGGTCGCGCTGCTCGCATCCCTGGGCAGCAGCGTGCGTGGCCTGCTGGCGAACCTCGGGCTGGCGACCCGTACGTTCGTTGCGATGCTGGCGGCATCCGGCAGCTTGCTGAAGCGGCCGCGGCTGGTCACGGACCAGGTGCATTTCATCGGCAATTATTCGCTGGTCATCATTGCGGTGTCCGGCCTGTTTGTCGGTTTTGTGCTCGGGCTGCAGGGCTACTACACGCTCAACAAATACGGTTCCGAGCAGGCGCTGGGCTTGCTGGTGGCGCTGTCACTGACGCGCGAACTGGGCCCGGTGGTGACCGCCTTGCTGTTTGCGGGCCGTGCCGGCACCTCGCTGACCGCCGAAATCGGCCTGATGAAGGCCGGCGAGCAACTGGCGGCTATGGAGATGATGGCCGTCGATCCGATAAAGCGGGTACTGGCGCCGCGTTTCTGGGCTGGCGTGATCGCGATGCCGGTGTTGGCGGGTATCTTCAGTGCGGTGGGCGTGCTGGGCGGCTATATTGTCGGCGTCCGCCTGATCGGCGTCGATGAAGGCGCGTTCTGGTCGCAAATGCAGGGTGGCGTCGATGTGTGGGCCGATGTCGGCAATGGCGTGATCAAGAGCGTCGTGTTCGGCGTGGCCGTGACCTTCATTGCGCTGTATCAGGGCTATCAGTCGGCGCCGACGCCCGAGGGCGTCGCCCGCGCGACGACGCGCACGGTGGTGATGGGCTCGCTGATGGTGCTGTGGCTGGATTTCCTGCTGACGGCACTGATGTTTTCATAAGCAAGGATACGCATGCAACGCAAATCTCTCGATGTGTGGGTCGGCCTGTTCGTGCTGCTGGGCGCGATCGCGATCATGTTCCTCGCGCTCAAGGTCGGCAACATGAGCACGATGAGCTTCGGGCCCGGCTATACGCTGGTTGCACGCTTCGACAATATCGGCGGCCTGAAGCCGCGCGCGCCGGTCAAGAGCGCCGGCGTGGTGGTGGGGCGGGTCGAGTCCATCGGTTTTGACGACAAGACCTTTCAGGCGCGGGTCACGCTGCGCATGGAAGGGGGCTATCAATTTCCGAAGGACAGCTCGGCCAAGATCCTGACCGCCGGCCTGCTCGGTGAGCAGTACATCGGCCTCGAGCCGGGTGGCGATGAAAAGAACCTGTCCGATGGCGACCGCATCAAGATCACGCAATCCGCGATCGTGCTTGAAAACCTGATCAGCCAGTTCTTGTTCAGCAAGGCTGCCGAAGCGACTGGCGAGGAAAAGAAATGAACACTGCCACGGCCTTGCGCCGCCTGACCATCGTGTTGCTGGCATCGCTGCTGACGGCCTGCGCCAGCGCGCCAAGCGGTACCGCTACCCTGTCCGGCGATCCGCGTGATCCGTTCGAGCGTTACAACCGTGCGATGTTCCGCTTCAATACCTCGCTGGATGACAACGTGATCAGGCCGGTCGCCACCGGCTATGCGGACTATGTACCTTCGGTCATCCGTACTGCCGTCGGCAATTTCTTCGGCAACCTCGGTGATGTGTGGACCGCGCTGAACAACTACCTGCAGGGCAAGCCGCGCGAAGGCACCAGTGATGTCGGCCGGGTTGCACTGAACTCGACCTTTGGCTTGCTGGGCCTGATCGATGTCGCGACCACCATGGGCTTGCCCAAGCGCGAAGAAGACTTTGGCCAGACGCTCGGCGTCTGGGGCGTGAAGTCCGGGCCTTATCTGGTGCTGCCGTTCTTTGGCGCGAGCACCGTGCGCGATGGCGTCGCGAAACCGGTCGACCTTCTGTACGGCGATGCGCTGAACTATGCGGGCAACCAGCGCTTCGAGAACACCGCGCGCGTGTTGCGCATCATCGACGACCGTGCGGCCTTCCTCGGCTCCAGCTCGCTGATGGAGAGCGCGGCGCTCGACCCCTACCAGTTCTATCGGGATGCCTATCTGCAGCGCCGCGAGGCGCGGGTACGCGATGGCCGCGACTGACCGCCTGTCCCGGTAGCTCGCCGGCTGCGTTGCGCGGCCCGGCTATGTGAGGCCGCTGGCGAGCGTGGCGCGCATTGGTTATCATCGAGCCGAGACACGGGCAAAAAATGTTGCCTGCAAGAATCCCACCCAACGAGTTCTCCATGCGCCTCCTCCGTACGCTGCTGATTTCCCTGACCATCGCGTTGCTGCCGCAGGCGGCTGGTGCGCAGGAAGCGCCGGATGCGCTGGTCAAGCGCGTCAGCGAGGAAATCCTCGACATTGCGCGTAGCGATCCTCAGATCAAGGCCGGCAACCAGCAGCGCATCATGGAAGTGGTGCAATCGAAGATCATCCCTTACGTGAACTTCCAGCGCATGACCGCGATGGCCGCCGGCCGTTTCTGGCGCGAAGCCACGCCCGAGCAGCAGGCACAGCTGACCAATGAATTCCGAACGCTGCTGATCTACACCTACTCCGGTGCGATCTCGCAGGTGCGCAACCAGAAACTGGAATTCAAGCCGCTGCGCGCGGCGCCGGACGATACCGAGGTCGAGGTGCGGTCCAGCGTGGTGCAGCCGCGTGGCGAGCCGATACAGCTCAACTACCGGCTCGAAAAGACGCCGAACAGCTGGAAGATCTATGACGTCAACATCCTCGGCGCGTGGCTGGTCGAGACCTACAAGGGCAGCTTCGCGGCCGAGATCAGCAAGGGCGGCATCGATGGCCTGATCAGGACGCTGGCCGAGCGCAACAAGCGCCTGGCCGCCGCCCAACCGGCCGCGTCGGCCCCCAAAGCGGGCAGCAAGTAAGTCCATGGCGTTCGCACCGACGGCGTTGACCCAGGCCGAAGCTGCAGCGGTGCTGCAGGCCGGTCTGCACGCCATTGCGGCCGGTGAAACCGAAGTCGACCTGCAGCATCTGCAGCGCTTCGATTCCACGGCGGTTGCCGCCTTGCTGGCCTGGCATCGACAGGCGGTTGCGCAGGGCGTGCCGCTGCGGGTGGCCAACCTGCCGCCGGGACTCGAGAGTCTGGCGCGCGTGTATGGCGTGGCGCCCCTGATCCGACACTGAGCGTCGGGTTCCGATCGCCGCCGGAGGCCCGTGCTGCCCGGCAAATCCCCTATAATCAAGGACTTTGCGCCGGTTTCTCGGTGCTCCCGCCGCTTTTGCCCACGATGGCCGCCATCCACATCGACAACGTCAAGAAACGCTACGGCGCGCTGCAGGCGCTGGGCGGGGTTTCGCTCGCCATCGAAGAAGGCGAATTCTTCGGTTTGCTGGGTCCGAACGGCGCCGGCAAGACCACGCTGATTTCCATCATCGCCGGCCTCACGCATGCCGACGAGGGCAGTGTCAGCATCCAGGGCCATGACGTCGTGCGTCATTACCGCGAAGCGCGCGCGCGTCTCGGCGTGGTGCCGCAGGAACTGGTGTTCGATCCCTTCTTCACGGTGCGCGAGACGCTGCGCATGCAATCCGGTTACTTCGGCATCGGCAACAACGATGACTGGATCGACGAAGTCATGCACAACCTCGACCTGACCGCCAAGGCCGATACCAACATGCGTCGCTTGTCCGGCGGCATGAAGCGGCGCGTGCTGGTCGCGCAGGCGCTGGTGCACAAGCCGCCGGTCATCATGCTTGACGAGCCCACGGCGGGGGTCGATGTCGAACTGCGGCAAACGCTGTGGAATTTCATCGGTCGCCTGAACCGCGAAGGCCATACCGTCGTGCTGACCACGCACTACCTCGAAGAGGCGCAGGCGCTGTGCAACCGCATTGCGATGCTGAAGTCAGGCCAGGTGGTCGCGCTCGACTCGACCGCAGCGCTGATCCGTCGCATCTCCGGCTCGCAACTGGTGGTGAAGCTGGCGAGTGGCCGTTTGCCCGAGTCGTTGCACAGGCTGTTGTCGCATCCGGAAGAGCTGGCCGGCGGCATGCAGTACACGCTGCGCGTGAACCATCACGATGAAGTCGAGAAGATCCTCGCCACCTTGCGCGAATCCGGCGCGATACTGGACGACCTGCAGCTGCATCAGGCAGACCTCGAGGACGTGTTCATCCAGATCATGGGAGGCGCGCAATGATCGGCTTCCGTACCTTGCTGTACAAGGAGTTGCTGCGTTTCTGGAAAGTCGCGACGCAGACGCTGACCGCGCCCATCGTGACTGCGATGCTGTACCTGATGATCTTCGGCCATGTGCTGGAAGAGCATGTGCAGGTGTTCCCGGGCGTGTCGTACACGGCCTTCCTGGTGCCGGGCCTGGTGATGATGAGCGTGCTGCAGAACGCGTTCGCGAACTCGTCATCCTCGCTGGTGCAGTCCAAGATCACCGGTAACCTGGTGTTCGTGTTGCTGACGCCGTTGTCGCACTGGGAAATGTTCAGCGCCTATGTGGTCGCGGCGATGATCCGCGGCCTGACGGTCGGCCTCGGTGTGCTGATCATCACGGTCTGGTTTGCGAAATTGTCCTTCGTCGCACCGCTGTGGGCGTTCGCATTCGCGTTGCTCGGCTCCGCCATTCTGGGCACCATGGGCCTGCTGGCCGGTATCTGGGCAGAGAAATTCGACCAGATGGCCGCTTTCCAGAACTTCCTGATCGTGCCGGCGACCTTCCTCGCCGGCGTGTTCTACTCGGTGCATACGCTGCCGCCGTTCTGGCTTGGCGTGTCACACATGAACCCGTTCTTCTACATGATCGATGGCTTCCGCTACGGCTTTTTCGGGCATTCCGATGTCGCGCCCGAAACCAGCCTTGCGATCGTGACGCTGTTCTTCGTTGTGCTGGCCGGTATTGCGATCCGACTGCTCAAGACCGGCTACAAGCTGCGGCATTGAGCGCATGCATCCTCATTGTCTTCGCTTTGCTGTCACCATCGCTACCCAGATTGAACGAAATCTTTTTGCAAAGGCCAAACCGTGCTACCCACACCTGAACTGATCAAGAACTACATCGCATCCGGACTGGAATGCACTCATCTCGAAGTCGAGGGCGACGGCCAGCATTTTCAGGCCCTGATCGTGTCCCCCGCATTTGCCGGCAAGCGCCTGATCCAGCGTCATCAGCTGGTGTATGCGGCGCTGGGCGATCGCATGAAGGCCGAGATCCACGCGCTGTCGATGAAGACCCTGACGCCGGAAGAGTTCCAGGCCTGATGGACAAACTGCTTATCCGCGGCGGCAAGCGCCTGACCGGCGAGATCACGATCGCCGGCGCCAAGAATGCCGCGCTGCCCATCCTGTGCGCCGGCCTGCTGACGGCCGATACGCTGGCGCTGTCCAATGTCCCGAGGCTGCAGGACGTGGCCACCATGAAGAAGCTGCTCGCGCAGATGGGGCTGGGCATCACCGAGCACGATGGCGTGCTCGCACTCGACGGCAGCGGGGTTAACCAGCCCGAGGCGCCGTACGAGATGGTGAAGACCATGCGTGCGTCCATCCTGGTGCTGGGCCCGTTGCTGGCGCGCTTTGGCGAAGCCAAGGTCTCGCTGCCCGGCGGCTGCGCGATCGGCTCGCGCCCGGTTGACCAGCACATCAAGGGCTTGCAGGCGATGGGCGCCGAGATCCGCATCGAGGGTGGCTACATCCATGCGAAGGCCAAGAAGCTGAAGGGCGCGCGCATCGTAACCGACATGATCACCGTCACCGGCACCGAGAACCTGCTGATGGCAGCGACGCTGGCCGACGGAGACACCGTGCTCGACAATGCGGCGCGCGAACCCGAAGTGACCGACCTCGCGAACCTGCTGGTCGCGATGGGCGCGAAGATCGATGGCATCGGCAGCGACAAGCTGAAGATCACGGGTGTGCCGGCACTGCATGGCGCATCGCACAGCGTGATCGCGGACCGTATCGAGACCGGCACCTTCCTGTGCGCAGTCGCGGCCACCGGCGGCGACGTGGTACTGAAGCACACCCGGGCGGATCTGCTGGATGCGGTGATCGAAAAGCTGCGCGAGGCTGGTGCTATCCTGACGACAGGCGACGACTGGATCCGTGTGCAGATGGCGGGCCGCCCGAAGCCGGTCAGCTTCCGCACCACCGAGTACCCGGGCTTCCCGACCGACATGCAGGCACAGGTGATGGCGCTCGATTGTCTGGCGGATGGCAGCAGCCGTGTGACCGAGACGATTTTCGAGAATCGCTACATGCATGTGCAGGAGTTGAACCGTCTCGGCGCTTCGATCGAGATCGACGGCCATACCGCTATCGTGCATGGCGTGCCCCGACTGGTGGGCGCGCCGGTGATGGCGACCGATCTGCGTGCGTCGGCATCGCTGGTGATTGCCGGCCTGGCGGCCGAGGGCGAGACCCTGGTCGATCGCATCTACCATCTCGACCGTGGCTATGACCGGATGGAACTGAAGTTGTCAGCCGTGGGCGCCGACATCGAACGCGTGAAGTAAAACAGGAAAGTGAAGCAGCAACCATGACCCAGACACTGACGCTGGCTTTGTCCAAGGGACGCATCTTCGAAGAGACCCTGCCGCTGCTGCAGGCCGCCGGCGTCGTGGTCACCGAAGATCCGGAGAAGTCGCGCAAGCTGATCCTGCCGACCAGCGATGCGGCGGTGCGCGTGGTGATCGTACGCGCGTCCGATGTGCCGACCTATGTGCAATACGGCGCCGCTGATTTCGGCGTGGCCGGCAAGGATGTGCTGCTCGAACACGGAGGCGAAGGCCTGTACCAGCCGATCGACCTGAACATCGCAAAGTGCCGCATGTCGGTCGCCGTGCATGCCGGTTTCGATTATGCGAGTGCCGTGCGCCAGGGTGCGCGGCTGCGCGTCGCGACCAAGTACGTGAATGTCGCGCGAGAGCATTTCGCGGCCAAAGGCGTGCATGTGGACCTGATCAAGCTGTATGGCTCGATGGAGCTGGGGCCGCTGGTCGGCCTGTCGGATGCGATCGTTGATCTGGTCTCGACTGGCAGCACGCTGAAGGCCAACCATCTGGTCGAGGTCGAGCACATCATGGACATTTCGTCACGGCTGGTCGTGAACCGCGCCGCACTGAAGATGAAGCGCGACAAGCTGCAACCGATCATTGATGCCTTCGACAGGGCGTCGCGCCGCGCGTAGTAATCGTGGTACCGCGCGACAGCGCGGCCACGGCACGGCAGGACACGACACGGAAGAGCGCGCCATAACGCGTCAGAACACGAAACAACCTGAAACAGCCCGCTACAACTCGAAACAACCCGAAACAACCCGATTCCGCAGGACCACCGCATGAGCGTCAAGATTCGCCAACTGGATACCACCGAGCCCGGCTTCAAGGACAAGCTGCTGGCGATACTCGCGTTCGAGGCGTCGGAAGACGAGGCAATCGACCGCGCGGCTGCCGGCATCCTCGCCGACGTGAAAGCACGTGGCGATGCGGCGGTGCTCGACTACACGAACAAATTCGACCGCCTGTCCGCTGCCAGCGTCGCGGCACTGGAGATTCCGCGCGCGGAGCTGCAGGCAGCGCTCGACAGCCTGGAACCGGCGCGGCGTGCCGCGCTGCAGGCTGCCGCTGATCGTGTGCGTGCCTATCACGAGCGCCAGAAGCAGGAATGCGGCTCGGATGGGTTTACGTTCACCGAAGCCGATGGCACGGTGCTGGGCCAGAAGGTCACGCCGCTCGACAAGGTCGGCATCTACGTCCCGGGCGGCAAGGCGGCGTATCCGTCGTCGGTGCTGATGAATGCGATCCCGGCCAAGGTCGCTGGTGTCGCCGACGTGATCATGGTGGTGCCGACGCCGGATGGCGTGAAGAACCCGCTGGTGCTGGCGGCCGCGCAGATTGCCGGTGTCGATCGCGTGTTCACGATCGGTGGCGCGCAGGCGGTCGGCGCGCTGGCGCACGGCACAGCCACCATTCCGCAAGTGGACAAGATCGTCGGTCCCGGCAATGCGTATGTCGCAGCCGCGAAGCGCCGCGTGTTCGGCATCGTCGGCATCGACATGATCGCCGGCCCCAGCGAGATCCTGGTGCTGGCCGACGGCAGCACCGATCCGGACTGGGTCGCGATGGACCTGTTCTCGCAAGCCGAACATGACGAGCTGGCGCAATCGATACTGGTGTGCCCGGACGCCGCCTATCTCGAGCGCGTGCAGGCCAGCGTCAACCAACTGATCGCCGACATGCCGCGTCAGGACGTGATCCGCACGTCGCTGACGAACCGCGGTGCGATGGTGAAGGCGCGCGACATGGACGAAGCCTGCGACATCGCGAACCTGATCGCGGCCGAGCATCTCGAAATTTCCGCGACCGACCCGCAGCAGTGGGCGAACAAGATTCGCCACGCGGGTGCGATGTTCCTCGGCCGTTACTCGTCCGAGTCGCTGGGCGACTACTGCGCCGGCCCCAATCACGTGCTGCCGACCTCGCGCACCGCGCGCTTCTCGTCGCCTCTGGGCGTGTACGACTTCCAGAAGCGTTCCTCCATCATTCATGTCAGCGAAGCCGGCGCGCAGACGCTGGGCAAGGTCGCTGCCGAGCTCGCGTATGGCGAGGGCTTGCAGGCGCATGCGCGCTCGGCCGAGCTGCGCCTGAAATAAGAAAGTCCACCCGTGAGCACCGCTGACCAGGCCGCAACGGTGGCCGAGCACATCATCCGGACCGACGTGCGCGCGCTGTCCGCCTACCACGTGCCCGATGCATCCGGCTTCGTGAAGCTGGATGCGATGGAAAACCCGTACACCCTGCCGCCCGAACTGCAGCAGCAGCTCGGCGAGCATCTGGGCCGGCTCGCGCTGAACCGCTACCCGGTGCCGAGCTACAGCGCGCTGAAGTCGGCAATCTGCGACAAGCTCGGCGTGCCCGAGGGTTTTGGCGTGGTGCTGGGCAATGGCTCGGACGAACTGATCTCCATCGTGTCGGTCGCCTGTGCAAAGCCGGGCGCGAAGGTGCTGGCGCCGCTGCCGGGCTTCGTGATGTATGCGATGTCGGCGCAGTTCGCGGGGCTGGACTTCGTCGGCGTGCCGCTGCGCACGGACTTGTCGCTCGATCTCGACGCGATGCTCTCCGCAGTGCGTACTCACCGCCCGGCGATCACGTACCTCGCCTATCCGAACAACCCGACCGGCAATCTGTACGAGCTCGATGCGATGCTGGCCATCATCGACGCGGTCGGTGACAGCGGCGTGGTGGTGGTGGACGAGGCTTACCAGCCGTTTGCTGGCACGACCTTCATGCCGCGCCTGCCGCAGCATCCGAACGTGATCGTGATGCGCACCGTGTCCAAGCTGGGGCTGGCCGGCATCCGGTTGGGCTATATGTCAGCGGCCGCCGAGCTGCTGGCCGAGTTCGACAAGGTACGTCCGCCGTACAACATTAATGTGCTGACCGAAGCCACGGCCACCTTCCTGCTCGCGCATGGCGATGTGCTGGACCAGCAGGCCGCGGCGCTGTGTGCGGAACGCGACGCGCTGGCCGCTGCGCTGGCGGCCATGCCGGGTGTGCAGGTGTATCCGTCGGCCGCCAATTTCCTGCTGCTGCGGATCACGCGCGCAGGGCTGAGCGGCAGCGCCGTGTTCGAGCGCCTGCTGGCGCAGAAGGTGTTGGTAAAAAATGTCGGTAAAATGCACGCACTGCTGGAAAACTGCCTGCGGGTCACCGTCAGTACGCCGGCCGAAAACGCACGCTTCCTGGCCGCACTGCAGTCCAGCCTGAATCCCTGACCACATCCATGTCCATGCAACGCAAAGCAGAAGTCGTTCGCGACACCAGCGAGACCCAGATCCGGGTCGCGATCAACATCGATGGCACCGGCCAGCAAAAGCTGGCGACCGGCGTGCCCTTCCTCGACCACATGCTGGACCAGATCGCGCGCCACGGCCTGATCGATCTCGATATCTCGGCCAAGGGTGACCTGCATATCGACGCGCACCACACGGTGGAAGACGTTGGCATCACGCTCGGCCAGGCGTTCGCGAGGGCAGTGGGCGACAAGAAGGGCATACGCCGCTACGGCCATGCGTATGTGCCGCTGGACGAAGCGCTGTCGCGGGTCGTGATCGATTTCTCGGGCCGTCCCGGCCTCGAATTCCATGTGCCGTTCAAGCGCTCGATGATCGGGCAGTTTGATGTGGATCTGACGCACGAATTCTTCCAGGGCTTCGTCAATCACGCGCACGTGACCCTGCACATCGACAATCTGCGCGGCGAGAATGCGCACCATCAGTGCGAGACCGTGTTCAAGGCCTTTGGCCGTGCACTGCGCATGGCGACCGAGCTCGACCCGCGCGCAGCGGGCACCATACCGTCGACCAAAGGCAGCCTGTAATCCTCGACAGCCGGGCGTGATCCGCCCTTGCTGCAATCCTCATGAACAAGATCGTTGTCGTCGATTACGGTATGGGCAACCTGCGCTCGGTCGCGCAGGCGCTGATGCATGTCGCTCCCGAAGCCGACGTGAAGATTTCGCATGACCCGGACGCGATCCGCGCCGCGGACCGCATCGTGCTGCCCGGCCAGGGTGCGATGCCGGATTGCATGCGCTCGCTGAAGGCATCGGGCGTGCTCGAGGCGCTGCTGGAAGCGGCGCAGAGCAAGCCCTTGTTCGGCGTCTGCGTCGGTGAGCAAATGATGTTTGACTGGAGCGAAGAGGGCGATGCGCATTGCCTGTCGCTGATGCCGGGCAAGGTCATACGTTTTCGTCTGGATGACCAGGTGCAGCCGGATGGCTCGCGCTACAAGGTGCCGCAGATGGGCTGGAACCGCGTGCGTCAGCATGCGCATCCGATGTGGTCTGGCGTGCCGGACGACAGCTATTTCTATTTCGTGCACAGTTACTATGCGGTGCCGGACGATCCGACCCATGTGCTGGGTGAAACCAGCTACGGTTCGACCTTTTGCTGCGCTGCGGGACGCGATAATATTTTTGCCACGCAATTCCACCCTGAAAAAAGCGCGGCCGCAGGTTTGCAGCTTTATAAAAATTTTGTACATTGGATGCCGTGATTCGGGGCCAGCCGACCAACCGATCGACCACGTGAACGCACGACCACGACCGACCGCACCATCGCCAGCCCGCAGCCGACACGCTCCTGACACCACCCTCTGACACTGAATCCACTTCTCCAGTAGCCATGCTGCTCATACCCGCTATCGACCTCAAGGACGGCCACTGCGTGCGCCTCAAGCAAGGTGACATGGACCAGGCCACCGTGTTCTCGGAAGACCCGGCGCAGATGGCGCGCCACTGGCTGGAACGCGGCGCACGCCGACTCCACCTGGTCGACCTGAACGGCGCGTTCGCCGGCAAACCGAAAAACGAGCCCGCGATCAAGGCCATCGTCGCTGCGGTCCAGCAGTTCGCGGCCGACAATGATGTCGAGGAAATCCCGATCCAGCTCGGTGGCGGCATCCGCGACCTGGACACCATCGAACGCTTCCTCGATGACGGCATCTCCTACATCATCATCGGCACTGCGGCGGTGAAGAACCCCGGCTTCCTGCATGATGCGTGCAGTGCATTTCCGGGCCAGATCATCGTCGGCCTCGATGCGAAGGATGGCAAGGTCGCGACCGATGGCTGGAGCAAGCTGTCCGGCCACGAAGTGATCGACCTCGCGAAGAAATTCGAGGACTACGGCTGCGAAGCGATCGTCTACACCGACATCGGCCGTGACGGCATGATGAAGGGTGTGAACATCGACGCCACCGTGAAGCTCGCGCAAAGCATGACGATTCCCGTCATCGCGTCCGGCGGGGTGCATGACATCAAGGATGTCGAGGCGCTGTGCGCAGTGCAGGATGAAGGCATACAGGGCGTGATCTGCGGCCGCTCGATCTACGAAGGCACGCTCGATCTTGAAAAGGCGCAGCAGCGCGCCGACGAGCTGTCCGGCGAGCTGGACGAAGACGCCTGACATGACCCTGGCCAAGCGCATCATCCCCTGCCTGGACGTGACTGCCGGGCGGGTAGTCAAGGGTGTCAATTTCGTCGAGCTGCGCGATGCCGGTGATCCGGTCGAAATCGCTCGCCGCTATGATGAGCAGGGCGCTGACGAACTGACTTTCCTCGACATTACCGCATCGTCCGACGACCGTGACCTGATCCTGCACATCATCGAAGACGTCGCGTCGCAAGTCTTCATTCCGCTCACCGTCGGTGGCGGCGTGCGTGTGGTCGATGACGTGCGCCGGCTGCTGAACGCTGGCGCGGACAAGATCAGCATCAACACCTCGGCCGTGACCAACCCGCAACTGGTGGCGGATGCGGCCGACAAATACGGTTCGCAATGCATCGTGGTCGCGATTGACGCGAAACGCAGCGCTGCCGGCCACTGGGAAGTGTTCACGCACGGTGGCCGCAAACCGACCGGGCTTGACGCAGTCGAGTGGGCACGCAAGATGCAGTCTCTCGGCGCCGGTGAAATCCTGCTGACCAGCATGGACCGCGACGGTACCAAGGTCGGTTTTGATTTGCCGCTGACGCGTGCGGTGTCGGATGCAGTGTCGATCCCGGTGATCGCATCCGGTGGCGTCGGCGGTCTGCAAGACCTGGCCGACGGCATCACCGAAGGTCATGCGGATGCGGTGCTCGCAGCCAGCATCTTTCATTACGGCCAGCACACGGTGCAGGAAGCCAAGCAATACATGGCGGCCAAAGGCATACCGATGAGGCTGGCATGATCGCGAAGGCCAAGTGGCTCAACCACATCAAGTGGGACGAGCACGGGCTGGTGCCCGTGATCGCGCAGGAGGCCAAGACCAATGACGTGCTGATGTTCGCGTGGATGAACCGCGAGGCGCTCGCGCGTACCCTCGAGCTCGGGCAGGCGGTGTACTGG
>JACCDV010049825.1_pt1 | contig 25960 bp, 30 predicted proteins | sample 7446131 | NCBI WGS metagenome assembly JACCDV01 (sample SAMN15323448, study PRJNA562643) | freshwater metagenome | isolation source: river surface water | place: USA:Blue River Watershed | collected 2017-08-17
AAGCGCATGTATGAGATAGTCCGCAGATATACTAGTGAAATTGAGGAATATAGCATTGACGAGTGTTTCGCAGACATCACCGGACTTCGTCGCCCACTCCACAAATCATACGTGCAAATCGCAGAAGCAATAAAACACGATCTCGAGTCTGAACTCGGCATCACCTTTTCTATGGGACTTGCACCCAACAAAGTGCTCGCAAAAGTTGCTTCAAAGTGGAACAAGCCATCTGGCCTTACAGTGATCAAGGGTCGAGAAATCGAAACATTCCTCAGCACATTACCAGTCGGCAACCTCTGGGGCATCGGACCACAAACAACCGCATATCTCGGAAAGCACAGTGTCACCACGGCGCTCGGCCTGGCGCGGAAAGATGAGGCGTGGGTGCACCACCACCTCAGTAAGCCGTATTATGAAATATGGCAAGAACTGCGAGGCGCTTTCATATACCCACTCGCGACAGAGGAAAAGCATGATTACCAGAGCATCAGTAAAACACGCACATTTACACCACCTTCCAACAATCGCTCGTATATCCTTTCGCAACTCTCTAAGAATATCGAAAACGCATGCATTAAAGCCCGGCGCCACGGACTCGCACCTAAGAAAATATTTTTCTACCTCAAGACACAAGGCTTTAATTCGCACGGACTAGAGCTCATTGCGCAATCCCCCCTCTCAGCACCCAATGAGATGATCCGTCTCGTCTCAGAAAAGTTTGACCTAGTCTATCGACCGCGTATGCAATACCGTGCAACAGGCATCGTACTCATGGATCTATTCACTGATGGGCACAGGCAGCCTGACCTTTTTGGCACAACTGCAAAACTTGAAAACTGGAGACCTGTCTACGCAGCAATTGATATGCTCGATACCAAATTTGGTAAACACACTGTCTATCTCGGCAGCACGCAGCAAGCACTCCAAACGCGCGCACACCAAAACAAGCGATCAGATACGCCGGCCAGACTTAACAAATTATTTAAGGGAGAAACAAGGCGCCAACACATTGGCATACCGATGCTTGGAGAAGTGAAGTAGCCCTACCCATCCTTACGACGTGTACGGGAACGATCTATCTCTGTAAGCGCTTGCTTGCGCAAACGAACACTCGTCGGCGTAATTTCAAGATACTCATCCTCTGACATGATCTCGAGTCCAGTCTCAATCGTAACCGCCTTGGGAGGAGCAAGATAAATAGCATCATCAGTACCAGACGCACGCACGTTCGTGAGCTGCTTGCCCTTAATCGGGTTAACAATCATCTCCTCACCTTTCGACGTATCGCCGATCACCATACCTTCATACACCTCAACGCCAGGAGCAATATACAAAGTGCCACGTGTTTGCAAGTTATCGAGAGCAAAGGCAGCTGTCTTACCAGATATCATTGAAATCATAGACCCTACCTGACGCTTGCGAATCTCTCCAGCATGCGGACGGAATCCAATAACGCGCGATGCAAAAATACCTTCGCCTTTCGTGTCGACGATAAACTGGTTACGATACCCCAAAATACCTCGCGTAGGACCTTCAAAAATAAGGCGCACCTGATTGCCATGCACGAGCATATTCTTCATAATCGCCGCTCGGACGCCAAGCTTTTCAATAACCGCTCCTTGGAATTCGCTTGGGACATCAACGGTCACCTCTTCAAATGGCTCCATCTTTACACCATTTTCCTCTTTAATAATTACTTGAGGCTGCGAGACTTGGAGCTCATACCCTTCTCGTCGCATATTTTCTAGCAAAATTGCAATGTGCAGCTCACCTCTGCCGTGCACACGGAAGCGATCAGCTTCACTAAAATCAACATGCAAACCAACGTTAATCTCAAGCTCCTTCTCTAGTCGATCACGAATCTGACGACTGGTCACAAACTTACCTTCACGACCAGCAAATGGAGAATTGTTTACCAAAAAATCGAGCGAGATAGTGGGCTCATCAACACTAATCGCAGGCAGGACCTCCACTTCGAGTGAATCAGAAATAGTATCTCCAATATAAATTTCAGGTATACCCGCAAGCATAACAATGTCACCCGAAGACGCTTCTTTGATCTCCTTTCGTGATACGCCCTCAAAACCAAAGAGCTTCGTCACTCGTCCTTCATGCACTACACCATCGCCTTTTTTAGCATACAACTTTTGACCCTCTCGAATTGTTCCGTCGTAGATGCGAATAACAGCGAGACGTCCCAAGAAGTTGTCGTAGCCTAGGTTGAATGGCTGGGCGCGAAGCATACCGTCGGCACTTGTATTCGCGGGTGGCACATTCTTCAAGACTGTATCCAAAAGCGGCTCGAGATTACTTGATTCATCTTCAAGTTTGAGCTTAGCAACACCTGAGCGGCCAATAGCATAGACTACAGTGAAATCTGCCTGTTCGTCGGATGCGCCGAGCTCTAGGAATAATTCCAAGACCTGCTCCTCGCAGCGGGCTGGATCAGCAGCAGGCTTATCAATCTTGTTAATGACAACAATAGGCTTAAGACCGAGCTCAAGCGATTTCTTAAGCACAAAACGCGTCTGTGGCATGGGACCCTCCTGCGCGTCTACAACGAGAAGCACGGAGTCAATGGAACGGAGCACGCGCTCCACTTCTGAGCCGAAGTCTGCGTGACCGGGTGTATCAACGATATTGATCTTGGTTCCTTTATAGTAGAGTGCCGAGTTCTTCGCATAAATAGTGATGCCACGCTCCTTTTCAAGTGCGTTTGCATCCATACTCATACCATCCTCAAACATACCTGTCTGGCGCATGAGGGCGTCAGTCAGGGTGGTTTTGCCGTGGTCTACGTGAGCGATGATTGCGATATTGCGAATTTCCATGAGATTGTTTTCAACAAAAAATGCCGCCTGGCGGTTATATGGACCATACCATAAGAAAGTGTCAAAATCTAGAGTCTCGCGCACCATAGCTTTTTACGACATGTTCAATTTGACAAACGCCAGACTATTGGCATAATGTAGCCAGTCCTGCACAATACCATTTGGAGGTAACATGATCGTACCTGACAGCGCCGTCTGGTCCGGACTATTTATACTAGTAGAAGTGAGTCTGCGAATATTCTCATTGCTGTTAGTGCTCTCGCTTATCAGGAGAGGCTTGGTTCAGACCTTCGCACCAAGTACATCCCTCGGACGCTTGAATGCAGCGAGATCCTTCGTTGATGCTTGGGGGTTCTGGTTTGTTGTAATGATAGCCTCCTCGCTCCTACTTAGAGCAGTATCGGGGATGCAATTGTCACAATTTCTTGGCGATTTTGGAGATAGGAATCTCGAAATACACGTGCTAATTCTATTGGGCCTGAGTTTAACTATGGGCGCAATTGAAAGACTCGTTACACCAAGCGACAGGAGGGGTTCCCTATTCTAATACCTTTCCATGCAAATGGTGAATGAGATTTAGCCCCCGCGATGTTTTCATTGCGGGGGCTTTGCTATATTATTCTCACCAAAAGCCCCAAAAACTGAGATGGCTCTTTACGTACTCGATCCTGTGCGTGATGGCGTGGAACAACTTCACTCTTCTTGTCAGAAATCTATTCGTCCAACTTTTCGATCATGGGTCCGTGTTTCGCCAATGACTTCACATGCTGCTGCAGCGGTAAATAAGTGCGATATTGCGAATTTCCATGAGATTGTTTTCAACAAAAAATACCGCTTGGCGGTTATCTGAACCATACCACATGCTCGAAGGATACGCCACGAGAGACTGTACTTTACGTAGAGCGACAAGCGTTTGACACATTGCAAGTTTTATGATTTAGTTCATCTAGAAAGGAGCGTAGCAATGCTACAAGCACATAAATCATACACATGGGTACTCGTACCCTGGACTAGTCTGGGGCTAGCAGCCAAACATAAGTCAGCGTTGCGGGAAATTGCAGTACAGTCAGTGAACGCATTTGCACTGATTCGCGAATGGCCTCGCCACTTGCCCTTGGGCATAGGACATTCAGTCGGTATACATGTTCGTCAGAGTATGGTCGAAATAAAAATTGAGAACATCCTTCATGAGGTTAAAGGGTCCCAAATCACCACTCATGCACGCACAGAAATATGGCGTGACGCGGAAATCTCAATTGGGGACTTGCACGTACTTGCAGGTGACAGTTACCTAGTACGACCTGATCTATATTTGAAAACAGCGCTGATTCAATTAGACTTTCCAACATCGCCGGAAGCCCTAGCAATGTCTCAAGCAAACCACTATCAATCATTGATACTTGAAACACCTGTACTCGATTTCTTTACAAAAGAACTCAGCCGGCAGCTAGGAATACACCCGAATACCATAGCCATGTTACGAAGAGGACTCGAATGTGTATCGGAATGGAAGGTCCGTGACATCTATATGGAATCAAGAGAAGACCTAATTCGAAAAATACCGAACCTAGGACGACGTAGTTACGGTGCGCTGGAGACCATGTTGCTACATGTTGGTCTCCCAAAAGGCTGACTTGGGCTTATAAAGGCAACCACCCTCCCCCGCGACGTGCTCGTCGCGGGGTTTCTTATATCTTTCTGACTCAAAGCGACAAAAATAGTGGGGACTCTTTGCGTGCGCGATCCTCCGCGTGCCGACGCGGATCAACCTGACTCTTCTTATCAGAAATCTATTCCTCCAACTTTTCGATCATGGGTCCGTGTTTCGCCAATGACTTCACATGCTGCTGCAGCGGTAAATAAGTGCGATATTGCGAATTTCCATGAGATTGTTTTCAACAAAAAATACCGCTTGGCGGTGTAGATACATATCACCACAGGAATCTTAGAGTAGGCAGACTCTCACCCCCCTTCACTAATGGATGACACGTTGACACTGGCGAGACAAATGGTACGGTACCATCAGTCTGTTACATAAAGGAGTGGAGATGACTCTCTGGGAAATGACGACCGCAATCTTTGCGCTACTTTTTGGCCTACTGGTTGTATTTCAACTGCTAGCTTTTATACCAGCCTTTCTCGGCTACATTCTGTCTGGAAAGAGCAACGTGCACTTGAGATCATCCTTTTCCTTCCTATGCCTAAGCATGGGCGGCCTATTGTGCAGTATCACGTTTGCCATACCGTCCCTTCATGCAATGTATGGAGTGAATCAGTGGGTATTCATCCTTGGAGGTGTACTACTCGTGCTAGCTGCGTGGGCAACAAGCCCCAAAGGCAGCACATAACCAACACCCCCGCGACGCACACGTCGCGGGGGTGTTTTCATTAATAACTCTCAAAATTGGCCGCACACTATTTGACGACAGTATTTTTCTCTTGCATACTTTAAAAAGGTTGCGACAAAAAGGAGGTTATTGATGGAACCGCTTAATGCCATACAAGTCTTACTGATACTCATCGCCTTTGGATCAGGCATTATGGCAATCGGCTATGTACTCATAATGCCATTCCTTACGTACCACTATCTGGTACACCCGAATGTGCGCGAAAAAGGAACCTGGGCCTGGGTATTCGGAGGATTGTGTTTTTTTGCTGGAATATTTTCGGTGAGCCTCACCGCTGTAGCGCCTGGATTTATTCTCGCAAAAATATTCACTCCACCCGTGATATATGTAGGTGGCATAGCCCTCACAATATTTGGAGCATGGCTCATCTGGAACTATGCACGTGAATCATTCACCAACTGGCTTGAAAACCCTTTTGACACCTAACGCGAAACTTCTTCCCCACGACACACTCGTCGTGGGGAATTTTGGACACTCCCTTAAACACACACCACGATTAGATCTTTCGCACCAATACCGCCATAAACAACGGAAACTCTTTTCGTGCTGCGTCCTCCGCATGCTGTCGCGGTCCAGGTTGGCTTTTCTTATCTGATATCCACTCTTCAAGCTTCTCGATGCACAAACCATGCTTTGCAAATGCTTTCACGTACTGCTGGAGCGGTCGATGATACGACACCGTTGTGACCTGCTTTTCCGAACCCTGTCGCCCAGGATTCATGTCTATAAACGAAGTGGACTCACTCATGTATTGACTCAAGCGACGATACAACGTCTTTGTCTTTTCGTCATGCTGCCAATTCGACTGATGAGGTATGCGGAAGGAAGGATGATTCATGACCAACAAGAAACGGCCGCCTGTTTTTAAAATGCGAGCCACCTCACTGACAGTTTCATCAAGACCTTTAATATTTTGGATTGCCAATATCAGCGACGCAGCGTCGTACAGCTCGTCATCTGCAAACGAAAGATCCTCTGCCGGCGCCACAAAGTATGTGACCTCTTTAGATTTGGTGCGTGCTATATGAATGAGCTCTGAAGAAATGTCTGAGCCGTATGTGCGGACACCTTCGTTGTGATACGCGCGAGTGAAGTACCCTTCACCACAAGCGATATCTAATATCTTCTCCCCCTTCTTGGGAGCCAATAATCGAAGCACGCCAGGCAACACCACTGACTCGTGATAGGTGCCAGCGCTTTCAATATGTTGATCGTACCAATGAGCCACACCTCCCCATGAAGTCTCTGGTTGCCTGTGTGCCGTGCGTGGAGGTCCCTTACGATGTGGTTTCTTCATGCTTGTTGTAATACCATACAAATGACTACTAATAAACACACCTATGCACGAAGAAGACGTCTGGAAGGATAAGTTAACCGAGGAAGAGTACCGTGTTCTCCGAATGAAAGGCACAGAAGCTCCTTTTAGCGGCACGTACCTAGATCACTCTGAGAAAGGTGTGTACTCCTGTAAAGCGTGCGGTAGTGTACTTTTTAACTCAACACACAAGGCAGACTCACGCGCTGGCAGTCCTGGCTTGCAGGGATGGCCCTCCTTTACAGACCCGGCGGTAGCGGAAAACATTGGCACACGCCCGGACAACTCACTCGGCATGCATCGCACAGAGGTGTACTGCAAGACCTGCGGCGGACACTTAGGACACCTGTTTGACGACATCATCAACGGTAAAGCGAAAAAACACTACTGCATTAATTCGGTGTGTTTAGGGTTTGAAAGGACAGAGTAAGAAGATCGATAACAAAGAACCCGCCAACTTCTGGCGGGTTCTTTGTTATCTACACCCCACAAACGTGTTGCCTTCACGATCACGCCCAAAATCCATTTCTGTGTAGAGAAGCGTGGGTTTTTGATTTGGATACTGCTCAATATCTACACGAACACCAAGGCCACAACGCACTTCCTTCATCCAATACTGATCAAAAATGAAATTACCGAGCGAGTAATATATACGTACACCTTTGTACTCCTCATATGGTAGCACCACATGGGGGTGGGCACCAATGACAAGGTCAGCACCAGCATCAACGAACTGTCTGGCCCACGGAATGATGTACGGACTAGGCTTAGCAACATACTCCTCCCCCCAATGAGCGAAGACAATAACAATGTCTGCAACTCGCTCGGCCTCAGTTATTGTGCGAGCTGTGTCGACGACGTTGCCTCCTAAAAATTGATTGAATGCAACAAGAGCAATAGTGACTCCGTCAATAGAAAGAGTCCGCATATTGGTACTACTAGCGTATGGACCACCAAACCACGCAACTCCCGCTTGCTCAAGCGAGTTTATTGTTTGTTCATACCCCTCTTTCCCGAAATCGAGAATATGATTATTGCCCAGAGAAACGGCTTCAATGTTAAACCGTCGCAACACCTCGGCAGTACTCGTCGCAAAGGTAAATCGCATATGGCCAGGATCTGATACAGATCTTGTCCCATACGACACTGATGCATGCGTCGTAACGGGCCCCTCGAGATTACCAATAACCATGTCCACTGAGTTGAGCTCGGAGGTCACACCGGAGAAGAAGTGATCATACCTTTTTGTACTGGCAAGCTCTCGAATGTAGCGATCCAGCATGATATCTCCCACAAAGAGGAGTGACGCATGATTCGGCATAGGGCCACCAGCAAAACCGAGAATTGCCCCATACGATAGAGAACGTACTGCTCCCATCAACACCGCTATGAGCAGCACAAGAAAGAGGGCTCCCAAGAGGAGCCCTTCTCGCTTAGGCTGACTTGTCTCTGAGGGTGAGCGAGCCAAGGTAGTCTAGTTTACCAAGCGGCACTCCATTATGACGAAGCAGTGCATATGCAATCGTGACATGGAAGAAGAAGTTTGGAAGCGCATATTCTGTTGCATACGTAAAGCCGTCAAATGCTTTGCCCGGGAAATACGGTAGCGTAATCTCGCGCTCCTCTGCGCCAACAAAATGATCTGGAGAGATCGACTTGAGAAATTCAACAGTCTTACGAATACGAGCAATGAGTTCGTGGGGCGTCTTTTCATCATCTGCAAATGATGGCACCTCTATGCCTCCAAGGCGCGCACCCGCACCTTTCGCTGTATCACACGCAATCTGCACTTGTCGCACGAATGGAAACATATCGTGATAGAGACTGTCCTGCATCAACTTGTCGAGGTCGTACTTGGATTCCGCAGCGTGATGCTCGGCCTTCTCCAAAATATTTGCCAAATTGGTCAACGACCGCATGAAAACTGGAATGGTCGTTGAATAGAGACTTGCTTTCATAATGAATGATATAAATTGCTATCGGCGTATAAATTACTGACCCCATCGCCAGCGTGGACGTTCTCCCTTTTTATAACACACAAAGAGCAGCGCACCCGTACCCACAACAAACGGTACAACAAACTGCACGAAAGTATCAAGAACTGAAGCCGTATTGTAATCGACGTACGTGAAGTATCCGACCATGCAGAAGCTATAGAGTATAGTAACGAGCCAACCTTGCCAGGTCACAGGATTCCAACCCCACCCATAGAGTTTTGCCTTAAACCACAAATGCTCGTGCGTTACTTGTCGTTTCTTCGTGGCCATATCTACTCAGTCGCCAGATTAATAATCAATAGGAAATGCAGCAAAAAATGAACTCCCCTTGTCTCGGCCAGCCGACTCAACCCAAATGCGACCACGATGTTTCTCTACAACGCTCTTGGTGATGGCTAGCCCAAGACCAACACCCTCAGTGTCTGCCAGTTTTGCAGCGTCACTTCTAAAAAATTTAGAGAATATGCGACTCTGATCCTCGCGGGTGATGCCAATGCCAGTATCCCTGACTGCCACGACCGCTTTACCCCGATCTTCGTGCACAGTGACCTGCACCTGACCACCTTTCGGTGTGTAATTAATGGCATTCTCAATGAGTACTTCGAGAGCCGACACAAGACGAGAGGTGTCTGCCTGCACAAACACGGGTGACCCCTCTATAGTAAGAGTAATATCCTTTTCCTTTGCCGCTATATTAAATCGTCCTGATGCTTCCTTAAGAATCTCCAGTAAGTCCACATGCTGCCACTGATATTTGTAGCTGGTATCTTCGGTGTGCGCAGCATCGAGGAGTAAATTTGTGAGCTCAATAAGTTGATTGTTTGCGTGCTCAATGTGCTTTACACCTTCAAGAATTTCAGGCGAGTTTGCATTTGCAATCAATGACTCTAATTGCCAACGAATGCGTGTGAGCGGTGTGCGAAGCTTGTGAGCCGCAACTGTAACAAACTCGAACTTTAAACGCTCGGACTCACGGAGCTTTACCCAGACATACCGCCCTACAATAAACGCAAGCGTCGATGCAATGAGGGGTATTGTCCAGTATTCAAAAAATGGAAATGACTCAACAATACGATCATTCAAGAAGATGAGTACCGTGAGAAAGCCCGAAACCACAGCAATTCCTACCGCAAAAAGGACGGCACGCCACAACACAATACGAACATCCAAAAGGTCTCGCTCCACTATGCCGTACGCAACAGGTATCAAGTATAGCCCCAGAAACATACCGAAGAATGGATCGACAGGAACGTCATATACCAAAAAGAAATCAACGGGTCCAAAGGTATAACCGAGCGCCAACATGATAATGAAATACTCAGCTCGCGTTCGATCCTGACCACTACCCTGAAAGTAACTCTTCACTAATTCGAAAAACGGTAGTAGCGGCATACCCATGAAGTAAATGAGCATGACTGTATACCAAGGACCAGCCTCCAAGTAGAAAGGAAAATACAACTTAGGTAAAACTGTAGGTAAGAAGAGGTGTGGAACTAAGGCACCAACAAACAGAATCATGCCCGCCATGGCGTAGGTCATGACGATGTACCAATGGTACTCTCGGTGCTTGTTTATAATCCTTAAAATAAAATGCACCACAGAAGTGGTGATGAACACATCTACAAGATTGAAGAGCCATGCATTGTACGCGAGCTCGTACGTTGGCATGAGCGGGGCAACAATAAACCCAATCGTGAAGAACGCAATACTGTAACTCATGCCCCAGAAGAGGATATTTTCGGCTTTCCGGCGATCTTGCCAAAGTACCGCTGCCCCCATAATCAACATGAGCAGCGCAAAAAAACCATGTCCTCCAAGTGTGATGAGTAACTGTGAGTTCATCATGTGAGCGGGACTACACGTCCTCGTGTGGCACTATTTCCGCATCTGGCTTCCTATCCACTATGCCGAGCACCTTCCCCACATACGACACTATGGTGCGCGGGTCAGTAAACGCTTTCACAAAGTAATGCTTCACACCGAGTGCTGTCACCTTTTTTTGATCTTCGTCCGAGAAGAGATTGGAAACAATGATGATCGGAATATCTCTTGTGGCTGGCTCTGATTTCACGATTTGTAGAATCTCAAACCCATCCTTCTTCGGGAGCAAGAGGTCGAGCAGTATCACATCAAATCGTTCTCGCTGAATTCGATCTAGGCCAATTTCACCATCAGACGCCACGACCACCTCGCACCCGATGTGCTCTAACGACCGAGACAATGTCTTCGCAAAAAAATCTTCGTCTTCCACGTATAAAACCCGTTTCTGCATATAGAGCTAGTATATACGGTACTGAGCGTCTACAAAAGCTTGTGTGCACAGCACGCTATTCTCGGTATCTATTACTACCCTCTTGTTCACGTTGCGCTATGGCTTCTTCGCCTAAACCGAAGTAGTGGCCGATTTCATGCCATAGCGTCTCGCGTACTACAGAGCGAACATGCTCTTGATCATGCCCAGACGCCTCTATAATTGGCTCACGAAAGAGTGTAATGGTATCAGGTACCGTCACTCCAATGCCATAGGTATCACCACGCTCCGAGAGCGGTACACCCTGGTAGAGACCCAGCAATGTCTCACTCTCACCCAAACCTTCAGCGTCTCGAGTCTCTTGTGAAGGCGCGGCCTCTATAAGTAGAGCGACATTGTGAAGTCGCGCGGCATACTTCTGAGGCACCGAGGCAAACTCTTCTGCAACCAACTTGGCAAATGCTTCTTCTGTCATATGTGGAGTATACCGATTTTTTGACACCTCCCAAGACCACCTATACAGTATCAACAGATATAGTACCCATGGAGACATCATGCCCAAAAGCATCTACTTCACGCGACATGGACGATGCAGCGGTGATGCCGTTACAGAATCTGGATATGAAGAGTTGCATCATATTCGCACACAACTTGCAGCACATGCCGTTAAAGCGAAATGTGTCATTACTTCATCGGCAATGCGTTGCATAGATACAGGCAGATATTTGATTGCAGACATCGAACAAAGCCCAATTCTAATAACACTTGAAAAACTACACACCTTCGGTGACATAGAGGCACTGCGCAAACAGGCGGCACCTCTGCTCAATCTTGTACTCAAAACTATGGGAGATGAGCCAAGCGCCATCGTCTGTAGTCATGATTCCATGTCAGTAGTACTTGCATGGACCATACTCGAACAAAGAGGTGTCGCTGTGAATTGGTGGCTACCGAGAGAGCTGCGCTTTCTGGACCAAGGCGAGGGCATTCTGGTAAAGGAACAAACATACTGGCATCTTCATGCTGACACGAAAGCATTTGCCTAGACAGACACCATCGCGCGGCTATTGTGCCGCGCGATTTTTAATCAGTTATAGAGTCATGCCACTATTTCTTACCTCGAAAACGGCGCTCGACTTCAAGTTTGACATAGCTGAACCCGACGACCACCACCGTGAGTACAAGCAAGTACATCCCTGCTTCATAGACCACATCACTCCGTGACATATCGAACATATTTTGCCGCAATGGAGAGGCGCCATAGGCAACAATAAAAACAAGAGCCATAAGCGGCAATACAAGACGAAACCAGTAGTAAAGATATTTTGTTGGCACGAATGACAAAATGAAGAGGATCGCAAGATATGGGTAGAGAGAATGCTTAAACGTATACCCTATTCCATAGTAGACACTCTCAGAAAAACACTCCGTTGGATACTCATACTGTACACACATACCGACTAAGTGTGGATTCAATATCAAATAACCCAACAATATAAGCATCTCGCACCCGATTGCTAACATTAAAAAATGGTGGTTGATTTTCATGAGATCCGCTCTCGTAACTGAGCAGTTATGGTTAGTATGTATTCAGCCCAGACATCAGCGATATCGCCTCTTTCATGCAACTTTCTCACCTCACTTTCCATTGACTCAACAGCTTTCAACTTACTCTTTACTGAAGAACCCTTGATATCGAGGAACTCCTTCTCAAGTTTATCAACTTCGCGCAGTAGACGCTTATGAGCACGCTCGCTCATGTCACTTTGCATGATAGCTGATCGCACCATCTTGAAAAGTGCTGGTATGGGGAGACCCCCATTCATATTGATATTCTCATCAGTCACACCATCACCCTCAACATCTATCTTCATGGGGCCAATGCCGCTAGCTTGAAACACATCAATATAGGCAGATGTAGAAGCAGTCACTGGTACGTCAACATAACGCATTACGGGATGAGCAACCGTACCCTGAAGACGCTCTAACTCAAAGGTAAATGTGCCAATGCCGGTGCCGTCGAGGTATATACGATAGCGAGCATTGTCAGGAACAACAACCTCCTTTACTTCATCTATCTCAGCATAGTAACTACCCGGAATATCTTCCTCAAGATAGGTGAGATCTGGATCGGCAGCAACAGATCGCTTTCCGGTATGCCTGCCCATTTCATCAAACACATGGATATCCGCTGGAGAGTGCATTCTGAGACGCAACCTACTTGTCGTGGCCTGAGGTGGTGTCACAGCACTCAATGAGACACCAAGACTAGGTGTCGACGATGATCGTAATAAGTCTGTTAGTAAAGTGACCACTGAAGGTATTTCGAGCAAATAGCCGTGTTCGAAGTTGCCGTCATAAACGGCATTTGATTTTCGTATGTCTGCATAGTATTTCGATCCAACAAGTTTACTAACAGCACTCGGCAACACCACCGTGCCATCTCCATCAGTTGTCATCTCCACAGTGTGCGATGTGGTAGTTGAATACGTACACTGCAGCGTCAGTCTACTGCACAGCTTGTGACCCACTTCCTTGTACACTATATTCTTTGGTGTATCGATTCCCCACCCAGCAATTTGAACAAATTTAATTGATGTCGTCGCAGGATCCCATGAGGCCAATGACTGCATACTATTCTGCGCACCAGATACAAGTGAACTATTGAGCACATTAGCTGAAGATGTATCCAAATATGAAGGATCTTTTCGGCCACCAGCACCCGTTATAAATCGAGTAAATTTATGCGGTGTGTCTATGAGCGGACCACCTGCTCCGCCTTCCCTCTCAACCAATGGAGCCTCATATGTGTTTATCACGGGCTCTGCTATTGCAGTAAAGTACTGCGGCGACGGTAGTAGATTGAGAGCACCCTTCATATTCTCAGACACACCCCGCGCATTCGCTTTGCTCACCACAAAACCTGCCCAACCTGGAATACTTTGGAAGTCGCCATGCAGTAATGATGCCGCAGCCTTCGGCGTACCAAGCTGAGGCGAGCCCACCATTACCACCTGATCAAGAAGATGCGACCTGCCTCGCTGTTCCATGCGATACGCTATTGCTTTTGCTAGCACACCACCATATGAATGCCCAATTAATGTTACTTTTCCGGTTTGCGAAGTCGAAGCCAATGATTCGATGAGATCGATTGGGTACTTACGCTCAAACTCATATGGCGTACCATGGTCAACAATCGCGAGAGCATCTTGTCGCCAATCATATGGATATGTTCTAAATGCCTGAATTGTTGAGCTTGCGACAAGTGCCTGAAGTGATTCCAAGATCTTGGTGTAAAAATGTTGCGTTGCAAACGGCGTCGTTATGCTCGCGATTACGCCATCCTCCTTCGTAAAAATGTCATACAAACTATTACCCTGCTCGTCTAGATATAAATGATAGACAGAATTTTGAAGCTTGTTTGGTGGCCATACTTCTGGCGTTCGATTTTCCATGCGCTCATATAAGCGACTGCCCTGAAAGCCTGGGATGAAAAGTACATTTGAACAGCACGGAGGCCGCTTCTGAATCTTAAATCGTAAAATTCCCCACTTCGGCGGGTATTTCCCTGGAGGTCCACTGTCCCTATAGGGTGTCCCCATCCAAGTCGCATAGTAATCCCGAAAGTCTTGCACAAATCCCGGTTGCTGTATGTCATACATCACCAAGAAATAGTCCCCCTCGCCATGCACAAATCCATTCTCTCTGGGACTAAAAGGAATGTCACTATCTAATATGCTGAAATTTCCAACGTACTTAGCGTTACCTAATTCACCGTAGAAAAAAGCTCCCCATGAATTTGCTGCGACACGATCATGACGCGTCCACACCGATGTATTGGTAGGTATGTCATATGAACCACCCTCATAGACTGGGATATACTCGCCATTACTTTCATACGACATCGTTATGCTCAACGTGGGAACATCATTGGCTCGAGCGAATGCGGGCACAAAAAGCAGTAACGAAACACTAGCTGTTGCTATCCATGTTGCGCGCGTTGTCATAAGGTTCCCATACCTTAATCAACTCATTCGTATCATTACTTCTACGGTGTCTTTCGCTGCTTCTGGACCGGTTTAATACCTCTATTCTTTACCACACCCTCAAGTCTTCCTGCACGAAACATTTTGCCAGGAGGATTCTTACCGAAATGCTGACCTTGCTGCTTACCAAAGGAAGGAGAATTCTTAGGGTCAAACTTTGCCATATATAATATATATATATTATTTAAATCGAACGGGGATCTTAATAGACGCATCGAACTCAGGTAAACCGGAGGGATTGTCTTTCTCAAGCACCAAAATGCCAGTATCCGTCGAGGGCTTTTCAAAGTCGAGCGATACTGAAAACGGCACCAAGCTGTTTGTCATCCACTCACCCTGTGCCTGTGCTGGCTTAACCGCCAACTCCTCACCGTTGCCATCAAGCAACCGAACGGGAAATGACGCCTCGAAGTACCAAGTACCCACCGCTTCCCCAGTGACCACGAGAGGACTACTTACTACTGAGTCCTCAGTTGGCCGCACTACTATAATTGAAACCGACTCTGTTGTGGTTGCGGCTTCAGGCTGTGTTGTGGTGGCCACAGTGGGAGCAGGTGCGCGCACCACAGCCTCTTCGATAAACGTACGGCCATTAGCTTGGCACTGTCTCGGATCTGTCTCTAATACGGTAAACCCTCTCTCCACACAATCATCAAAAGACACCACTTTTTGATAGGCATCCTGAGACAGAAAGAATATGGCGATGGTGCCCATAAATATCACCACCATAGCGACCACGCCGACATCCTTACCGACTTGCTCTTTCAGAGTCATATAACTAAGTGTATACCTGTATGTGCACAAACGCACACTCTCCTGGTGTAAAAGTTATATCGAACAATTGAAGTAATTATTTCTGGGGTTTCCATTTGTCATGGACTTGACCACCAACGTCCGATTTGGCTCTAACCGATAGCTCAAATAGACGCCCGAGTTACCGGCACTTTCTGCGGCAGAGTAACAATAATATTTGTACGCATACCCCATAGTGTCGTCACCAGTCTCATCATTGATAGGGTCAACTGGCACTGACGTCATCAGTCCAGACACCTGCAAAAAACCCATAAAATTGCCAACACCGCTGTGTAGATTTTGCGAACTGAAGTCCCAAGAGCCAGTGTCCCATTGTTTATAGGTGCCACCATGACCAGGACAGTTATTGTTAGCAAATAAAGTCGTGTGTGGTAAACAACCGTATGTATCGTTGTATAAATAAAGAGCCTTATATATTTGGTCAATATCCGCAGCACGCTTCGCATTGCGCGCTTTCATGCGCGCATCAGCAACGGACGCCAAAACGACCGAGCTCATCAGTCCAATGATCGCAATGACCACCAACAATTCAAGTAACGTAAAACCCCGTCGCATGCAATGTGAGTGTAGTATAGCATTTGTCACACTGACGATATCGTGGCCTTGTGAGTATGCACTTGAAAAATTTGAGGACTTTGGGGTAATATAAGTCGCTCTTCACTCACTATTTATCAGCACCGAGTGCAAGAAATGCATGTAAATTTGAAGTTCCGTATGCAAAACACAATCATTGCAATAGTATTGGCACTCGTCGTTCTCGGCGGTGGTTACTATTACTTTATGGGCCAAACAGCACCTGCTCCAACTGAGGAGGTTGCACCTGAGACCACCACTGAAACAGGTACGCCTGCAGCAGAGACGGAGACCGCAAGCACCACAGAGATGGGCGCGGCTACCACAACTACAGCAACTTCTAGTACTGAGACTGGCGCAGCAGAAGCAGCACCAGCAAACTAAGCACTATATTGGTACCCACGGTACCGAAGTATGAATAAGAAAACCCCGCACTGTGCGGGGTTTTCTTATTATGCACGAGATCAGCACGCCGTGGCCACGTTAAGGTTGGCTCAGCCCATTAACTTCAAATGTATCTATGAAGGGATAGAAAATAGCATTAGCACCAAAATCATTGATCCATAGTCCGTAGCCCTTGCGCTGTTCAGGAGTCATCTTCGCGTAATTTTCAAGCCAAGAAATAAGCTCTACCTTAGGGACGTCACCACTAAAGCCATCACGAGACACGCGAATCAGATCTGTGTTAATTGCACCTACGCTCTCGATCATACCGTCGACCCATGCTTTTGACACTGACGCACCACCTTCCAACGCTTGAGAGACTTTTGGTGCGTTTGGAGAATCAGTACGACTTTGAGGAGAAGATTCGAGCATACGTGGAAATTGATACATATAGTATACCAAAGGTGTATACTGAGTGCGATTACGAACCTAACTCTAAATACACATATGATGGGAGAAGGACTTATGGCAGGTCAAATAGGTGTTTGGGCAACCTTGCTCGGCACTATAATTTTCGTAGACCTCGTATTACTTGGAATCTGGCTTTGGCAGCATATATCAAAAAAGTAGGCAGTTACCATTAGACGAAACACACATATACATGAATAACTACCTACCTTCTCTTGAGCACAGAACTCAAGAAAACACGCACTTTCGTCATGTCATCTACACAAGCACACACATGCAACTGGTGCTCATGCATCTAAATCCTGGCGAGGAAATTGGAGTGGAGACACACGATGTAGATCAATTTTTCAGATGCGAAAGCGGTCAGGGTGTCGCGATAGTTTCGGACAAAGAACACGCACTCACCGATGGTGCTGCGATTATCATCCCTGGCGGCTTAGTGCACAACATTAAAAACACAGGAGATACTGCACTCAAACTGTACACCATCTACGCACCACCCCACCACAAAGATGGCACCATCCATCACAGCGCAAGTGATGCCGCAAACGACACTGAGCACTTTGACGGGATCACTAGCGACGCTTAGCGAGAGCGATGAGAGCGGTGCATTTTACCTTTGCGCTCACGGACAATTTGCCCGTCATCAACGATAACTATTCTTTCTGCCTCCTCTGCGAAGGATTCTTCGTGCGTCACCATAATAATAGTCTGGCCGTCATCATGGAGCGCCTTAAACAGCTCCAGCACCGTTTGTGACGATTCATTGTCGAGATTTGCAGTTGGTTCGTCAGCAAAAAGCACCTCGGGCACATGCGCTATAGATCGAGCAATAGATACACGCTGCTGTTCTCCTCCCGATAACTGGCTCGGTAGATTACCCAAGCGATGACCTAAGCCCACTTTTTTGAGAGCACGTTCCGCCTCCTTGTATGACTTTGACCTTCCTTTTGCCTGCATCATAAGTGGCAAGGCAACGTTCTCAAGAGCGGTAAGTTCAGGCAGAAGCGCATAGTCCTGAAATACATAGCCGAATCTCTTCAGACGAAAAGTAACTCGCTCGGCCTCGCTCAGAGCGGTAGCATTCACTTTACCGATATGAATTTCGCCAGCCGTCGGGTAGTCTAGCAAGCTCATTTGATACAGAAGTGTACTTTTACCTGCCCCTGACCGTCCCATAATAGCCACGAACTCTCACTCGGAAACATCAAAATCAACACCCTTCAGCACATGGGTCACAACATCTCCCGAAATAAATGAGCGCTGTAAGTTGCGTACGGTAATCATAATTTTAATTTCTTCCAAGAATTGAATCTAGCGTGTTTCGACGCACAATCATCCACGCTGGTATGAAACCGGCAATCAATGTCGACACAACAAGCAAAGCTATACGGAACAAGGTCTCATCAAGTGGCGCGACAAGAATGCCGTCTGAAAACGGGAAGTTAATGGGATTGTTCGCAAAGTATGGCACCAATCCGAGATACACAATCAGGAGACCGACGGCACTACCGATGAGGGCATAGAAAATAGACTGAAAGATATAAGAGAACTCGATGACGCGCCCATTGATACCAATACCCTTTAATATGCCGATGAATTTGCGTCGGGTGATGGCATTGATGAAGATAACAATGAAAATAGTGATGGATGCAACAACCAGTCCAATTGAGGAAAAAGCGGCACCAAGCATGCTGAATGTCTTAATCATGTCTCTGAGAAATTGCGGCTGTGCATCTTCATATGTCTGGACTCGCGCATACTGGCCTACACCACTGCGTAGTATGGTGTCCCGTACAGCAGCAGGATCTGCTCCAGGCAGCAATTTCACCGCGATCTCATCAACATTACCGTCACCTCGACCAATAATGCTTCTGAACTGAGAATCAACCATGAATGCAGACAGAGAGATATCGTCTACCTTTGTTTTAATAATCCCCTTCACGGTGAGTTCCTTAACAACACCACCGACATGCATGCGAATTTTTGTGCCAACACCCACATTATCGAGAGCAGTAAACGCAGGACTCTCAATAGGTAAATACTGCTTCAATAGATAGTGACCAATTATGATTTGATCAAAATCTCCTGGCTCCAAATACTCACCCTCAATCATGTGGTCAGCAAGCCCCGTCACTGCGTCTTCCGCGTATGGATCGATACCTGTAAGTTGGGCGTTTGCAGTATTTGGCTTATCGGTATCTTTACGCGTTTTGTAATTTGCTTCGAGGAAGCCTCCTGCGCGATATCGGGGTGTCACCTGCTCAACACCAGGCAGAGATCGAATCAGCGCAATAACATTGGGACTGTTCTCTATATAGTTCTTGTCAGTCAGCGAGGATATGATCACATCGCTAGTGTACTGAATACGCGTTTGATCAACGGCGCCCTGCAACAATCCCACGAGAATACCGGACACAACAACGAGATTTAAAAAGGTGAGCACCATCACAAAAATAATCAGCGAGGTAGTCCAAAGACTTGCCCGTCGTATTTGTCGGATCGCGAGAAAAAAACCGATTCTCGCATATAGAAAAGGCATACCTACGGAGATGGGATAATCACCAAATCACCCTCAGTGAGACCAGAAAGGATCTCTACATTCCCGAGCGATGACACGAGACCGGTTTTGACCTCTTTACGAACACGCGCTCCACCGACCAATATATCGACGTACTTTGCAGCACCTTCTGTGATGACAATTTTCTGCGGTATTGAAATTGCACTAGCCTTTTTGTCAGTAGTAATTATCACGTTGGCGGTCATGCCTGCTTTAATTTTTTCATTACCACTCTGGATTTCTAAATGTGCACGATAGGTGGAAACACCATCACGTACTGTTTCTGCAGGATCAATGGAAACTATCTTTACAGGAAAGCGCTCAGCTTCGCCATACGCATCGAGTGTCGCCTCAGCGCTATCACCAACAGCGACAAGTGCAATATTAATTTCTGGAACATAGCTTTCTATTTGATAATTCCCCTCTGAAATCACTGAGAATTGCGGCACTTGTGCCTGCGCTATGGCACCCACTTTTGCATCCACCACGGTAACAATGCCATCAAAGGGAGCCTTGATGACAGTCTCCTCTAGTTTTGCTTTTGCATCATCCACCAGTGCTCGTGCAGCCTTCACTTGCGCAGCCTGAGCGTTGATGTCTGCCTGCACAACTCCAGCCTTTTTAAGTGCGAGGTTATTAATGGCATTCGCAACAGCAGCGTCTGCTGTTTTGACAGCTGTTACGGCTGTAGTAAATGCCTCTGCTGCATTACCCATATTCACGCGACCTGTTGCAATGCCTGTAGCGTACCCCACGAGCACTGGCGCAGTATTCACACCAAAGGGCACCGCTTGGTTAAGAGTGTAATTTGATTCCTCAAGAAACGTTGAGAAGCGTTCAAGCAACGATCGCACCTGCAGAATGGATGCCGCAGGATCTACTTCAGCGGACAGAGTCGGTAACAGATTTTTCCACTCAATCAGCGCCTGCTCAACTGCCATTCGCCCAGCCTCCAGACTGTCATCAAGCTGTGAACTGGCTGAAGTGAAGGTCAGCTGTGGGGTGGATTTCGGATTATTAAAAAATATGTCCACCTTCGTCCGAATCGTATCTTCAGCAACTATGTACGCTTGCTGGATAGAATCAATCAAGGCTCTACGTGCCTGCGTGAGCGCCGTCCTTTTTGATGCCAGCTCTGTCTCTACAATAGCCAACTCTTCCGGTCTAGTGCCATTTTTTAAGGCGAGTAATTTCGCTTGCTCGCTCTCGAGTATTGATTGTCGCTGCAACACCGTTGCTTTCAAATCACTGTTCGCTGTCTCGGCCAAGACAGCACCTGTCAGTACTTTGTCACCCACAGCGACATCTACTTTTGTCACACGCCCACCTTGCACAAAACTGAGATCAACGTCACGCGCGGCTACTACTTTCCCTGACACAGAAACTTGTTGCACAAACTCTCCTTTCTGCACAGCAAAGGTAACCATAGCACTACCCTCGTCACCACGAGTCCAGAAGAATATACCGACACCAACCACTGCAACTGCAAGCAGTGATGCGCCAACCATATACACACGAGAAAGGAGCTTCGCACGTCTCATATACTCGAACTATACCATGGAGTATTTTGTGGATTGTGGGTAACATTCAAATGCGTGGAAAACTGCGCACAAGTATCGACCTAACGAAGTGCCCAGTATGTAGCGAGAACACCGTGAATCAGCTACTATACATCGCATGACTGACTACAATGAACCCATGACGACTGAAATTCGAGACGATGGCATCATATACATGAAACTACATGGAGGCCTCGGCAGTGAGACAGTGGAAGCCCTCACATCAGCCACTCGCATCGGCACAAACATCATCAAAAGCCATCAAGAGAAAATAGGCTTCAATGTGAAAATACTTTTTGATATGACGGACTTTACTGGTGAGTACAGCGTGCAGGCACTACAGGTATTCGTCACCTTCTCGAGGGAAACAAAGCCGTATGTTGCAAAAACAGGGTGTTTCGGTGGACCTATCACTGGGCAAGTTGCAGGGGAAATGGTTGCGACACTTGCCGGCAGGGAGAATATTCGCTTTTTTAAAACCTACGACGATGCCTTAGCGTGGCTCAATGAAAACCACACGTAGTCTCACGCAAATCACTCAACAACTGCACTAATAACTGCGAATTCAAACCGATACTCTTCGGCTTGTATAAACACGGTCGAGAATGACTGCGGCAGGACCTTTTGCAAAACAAGCGCACGTCCGTCCGCAAGAGTGCTCGGCATGCCGAGTGAAACTTCCATTTCTTGAACAGCACCCCCATTCAATTGCACAGCTACTTTAAGACGAAGTGTACCTGCCTGCACACACATAACATCTTCGGGGCACCGACTGTCCTCCAAAATTTCAAGTGGTGTCACAGCAATACCAGAATCCTGCCACACGGACTGCATACCCACCCCTGTCGTAGACTCAGCCTTAATACCAGGGCACGACGCACACGTGCAACCTGGTGCCACTCGACTCACATAGCTCCCATCTTCACACAATTGCACATCAGCAGTGCACACCACCTCTTCTGTGGGGTCAATTTCAGGTATTGAAACGATGGGCGACCGAGCATACCATAGGGCGCCCGCTGCCACGGCCACGACGAGCACAACCATACCGAATGCGTGATACATGCCAGTAGTCTACGTTACCCTACCCTACTTACCAAACACACGATCAAAACCATCCGAGAGCGTTACGGTTTCAATTTTCTTCTCTGCGATATACGCAACGATGCCCTGTAGTAGTTGAGGAGTATTACTATACTGGTTGGTAGTGACATCCTCCTGGTGATGCAGTTCGAGAATCAGCCACTTGTTGTTGGCAATTGCATAGTCAATATAGCCCTTCACTTCAGCTAGAGTGACATCCGACTCAATATGTTGATCCTGGAGGGCGAGTTTATTTGCCGTTGCATCGTTGTACCCCCTAGTAACTCCACGAGCTCCTTTAAAACCTGCCTCCGCCACAACTGCTTGCACTGCTGGTGTGTGATCACCAAATGGGTACGCAAACGTTCTCGGCGTCAGCCCTTGTGCGACGATGTCATCATAGGAACCACGTATTTCAGCAAACTGTTCGTCTCGTGTGAGAGTTGGAAGAGACGGATGTGAGCGCGTATGTCCACCTATCTCATGTCCATTGCTAGCCATGGTGAGTATTTGATTCCACGTCATATACCGTGCTGCATCAGTGCCCACTCGCCCTGTTGTTATATAAAACGTTGCATCGATGTTTGCTGCGTCGAGAATTGGTACAGCTTTAAGGTATTGGCTGAGGTATGCATCATCGAACGTAAGCGAAAGTAGTGCCGACGACTGCGTTGTCGTTGCCGCAGGGCGCAGCACATAGTTGTCTACAGTAAGACTACCAACACCGCCCAACACATGGAAGACAGTCAGCGTTGTCGCGAGCGCTGGAGCTACCATTTTTTTAGTAAACATACTCCACATAGTAGGTGATGCTGGTACGGCACCTAGATATACATACTGGAATGATCCATTTTGTAAACCGAATCGAGCAACTATTTCTGTTTGGGTAGTAGACTTATATTCATTACGAAATTCGTACTCAAGGCCCGGCGTGACACTGACAGGATCGAAATACCACTTTGCATCACCACTGCTGAACGTAGACATAGACACCTGCGCTGCACTACCTCCATTGTTACCTGCCACAGGATATGTAAACGTTCTGTTGTTGGTGCCCCATCCTCCTTTTTGCCACTTGTCAGGGCGGCCACCTGCAGCAGCAACAGATTCAACACCTGCATTCGGAATCATATTGATCACATGCGTTGTTGTGCCTTGCGATGGTGGCGGAGGCGGTGGTGGAGGAGGTAACGCCCCCACCTCACGTAGTTCATACGCATCTGTACTAAGAGTCCCATTCCCTGCTAACACATGAAAGATAGTCGCTGAAACTGCGTCGACAGGTGCAGTGGTGGTGCCTGCAAACTGCCGCCATGACACACTAGCTGGAGCTGAACCCGCTGATACATAGACATACGTTCCATTACTGCGTAAAAAACGCACCGCTACCTGTGTTGCTACGGAACTTTGATATTTATTACGCACAATGTACTGCTTGCCAGGAACTACAGGAACATCTGCGCCAAACCACTTCGCATCGCCAGAAACAAAGTTAGACACGGTCACTTTGACAGCTCGCACCCCATCGACTCCTGGAACAGGATACTCTAAGAGTCTTGCGTTAGAACCCCAACCCCCCTTGAACCATGCAGTTGGAGTTGCTGTGCCATTCTCCACTGACGGATTTTGAATAAGATTGACACCCTCTGCTCGCGCCTCAAATGAAAAACCGAGAAAGGCAAACGTGATCACCAACAACAGGAGACGATGCAACATAAAAGGTATATCAGTAGTAATGAGTACAGTATACCGCCGGCCCATACCTACAGACGTCACGTGGTGTGTTAATTGATAGACACAATGACGCAACCGACCCCTGTCAAGAATTTCTTGACAGGGGTCGGTATGTACTTCTCTACACTTTCAGATTACAGATCTACAATTGAAGCAAACCCAGCATGAGCCATGCGCTTCATGTTAAAGGGCATGACCATGGAGGCATACTTTTCCATCATTGGATCTTTCATGGCCTTTGCATTGACCTGATCACGATGCTTCCGAGACTTATACACCACAAAAGAAAAGACGGTCACTTCCTCAGGCTTTGTCTTTGCCATTTTATCAAACGTAAAAGTGATTTTTTCAGGCTTCAGATCTTCAGCAACGCTTTCTACGTATTGCAGCGCGCCGTACTTTTTCCAAATCTTACCAGTGTCTTTTGACATCTTGGTATACGCGTCAATGTTGTCTTTCGGTACAGAGAGCACAAAACCATCTATATATTTTGCCATACAGTATTACGGTATTAGAAAACTAATATCGGTATTGTACCGCGTATAGCCCGGATGCTCCATCCAATACAAACAGCTCACTTACGACGCCAACCACCCACCATCAACATACAGTGTCGTGCCTGTGATGTAACTCGCTTCATCAGATGCCAAAAAGACAACGGCAGCAGCAATTTCGTCAGCGGTGCCCATACGCTTGAGCGGCACTTGGCTCATCATGACATTAAGCTCGACCGAAGGTTTTCCTGTTGGGTTCGCCATCGGCGTATCAATACCCCCTGGTGCAATCGCATTAACAAGAATGCCGAACGGCGCGAGATCAACCGCCATAGATTCTGTCATACCGATGATGCCACCTTTGGACGCAGTATAGTGCACACTCGCAGGCACACCCACACCAACACCACCAGACGAAATAGAAGCAATATTAATGATGCGCCCCTTTCCTTTCTTTCGCATCTCCTGCGCTGCACGTTGTGCTACTAAAAATTGACCCTTGATATTAATGGACATCGTTCGATCCCAATCGCCCTCTGTCAATTCAAGAAAAGGCTTCGGCTCATAAATGCCTGCGTTGTTGACCAAAATATCAACACCACCGAAACGCTGCACAACCACATCAAAGAGGTGGTCCACATCTGACTTAATCGAGACATCCGCAGCCACTGCTATCGCCTCCCTGCCATGACCATGTTCATTTATATGAGACGCGACAGCATCACACGCTACTTGATCTAGATCCACCACAACCACTTTTGCACCCATCGACGCCAAATGAATAACGTCAGCCTTACCCATGCCACGACGAGCCCCTGTTACAACTGCAACTTTACCAGTGAGATTAAACATCTCGTCAGTATAGCAAAGTGCGCACTGTACACTAGCGAAAGAGTACGGTGCCGCTATCAAATTTCAAATGCAGCACAAGCTCACCTTTTGCAGTAAAGTCGTACCCTGTCGTATTTGTGAGCATTTGTGAAAACTCTGCCTCTTGTGAGTCTTCGCAATACATCATCGTCGACATCATTTTCTCAAAAGCAATGACGCCATCTTTTGCCGAATATTCACCACCCACACCGTTGCAGTCAGTGGAAGCAGAAAAGCTCTTCTCATCAGTAAAGGTAAGAGTAAATGCACCGGCCTTTTTTGGAGTTATAGTGCGACCATCTTCATACGACGCGCTCACCCACTCCCATTTCTTCATAGAAAGCGTCATGACATTCGGATCTGCTTCGCCAGGAAAATCCTGCGCAACTTCACCAAACTGTCTGGCTGCAGCGTCAAACTTGAGCACCATTGATTTACCCACACTAGGCGCAACAGAGAAATCTTCCCCGGGCGCACGATCTGCATAGGTCACCACAATATTTCCTTGAGCGTCGAGCTGTGTCTGCCGTGGCGCTATACGATCACCGAGCAACACGGCTTCCGAACCCACATA
>JACCDV010112589.1_pt1 | contig 25937 bp, 20 predicted proteins | sample 7446131 | NCBI WGS metagenome assembly JACCDV01 (sample SAMN15323448, study PRJNA562643) | freshwater metagenome | isolation source: river surface water | place: USA:Blue River Watershed | collected 2017-08-17
ATTGCCGACACCAAATTCGAATTCGGCATTGATGACAAGGGCACGCTGCATCTGATCGACGAAATCCTGACCCCGGATTCGTCGCGTTTCTGGCCAGCCGATGCTTGGAAGCCGGGTAGCAATCCGCCGTCCTACGATAAACAGTATGTCCGCGATTATCTGGAAACGCTGGACTGGAATAAAAAGGCCCCCGGCCCCACATTACCCCAAGCAGTGATTGAACAAACGGCTGCTAAGTACCACGAAGCCTTTGAAAAACTCACTGGACAGAAAGTCATCGAATAATTTTCCCGGCAACAATACAAATACAGCAACATAGGAAGCCCCGACATGAATCCACTCCTCGATTTTGCGGGGCTTCCCCGCTTTGACGCCATCCAGCCGGCCGATGTACAACCGGCCATCAGCCAACTGCTCCAAGAAGCACGCGCTGAAGTTGAAAGACTTCTGGATCCCAAAGTACCGGCCACCTGGAACGACTTCGCACAACCGCTGCAAGACAACCTGGAACGCCTGTCACGCGCCTGGGGCATCGTCGGCCACCTGCACAGCGTGAATGACATCCCGCCCTGGCGCGAAGCCTACAATGCCCTGCTGCCGGAAGTCACCCGCTTCTACGCCGAGTTGGGCCAGAACCTCGAGCTCTTCAAGCGCTACCAGGCCATGATGGCCAGCCCCGAGTTCGCCACGCTGAGCCCGGCCCGTCAACGCATCCTGCAGAACGAGATTCGCGACTTCCGCCTCTCCGGTGCTGAACTGGCCGATAGCGAGAAGCCGCGCTTTCAGGCCTTGCAGGAACGCCTGTCGCAACTGGCCGCCAAATTCTCCGAGAACCTGCTGGACGCCACCAACGCGTTTCAGCTGGACGTGACCAACGAAGCAGAACTCGATGGCCTACCAGCCGATGCGAAAACCGCTGCCAAAGCCGCCGCCGAAAAAGCCGGTATCACCGGCTGGCGCTTCAGCCTGCATGCACCGTCCTATCTGCCGGTGATGCAGTACGCCAGCCACCGCCCGCTGCGTGCACAGATGTATCGCGCCTATGCCGTTCGCGCCAGCGAATTCGCCGACTGCGCCAGCAAACCGGAATGGAATAACGCGGCACTGATTGACGAGATTCTCAAGCTGCGCTCGGAAATGGCCCAGATGCTGGGTTACCAGAACTACGCCGAAGTCTCGCTGGTTCCCAAAATGGCCGAGAATGTGCCTCAGGTACTGGCCTTCCTGCGCGACCTCGCTCAGCGCGCCAAACCCTACGGTATAGCTGACCTGGCCGAGCTGACCGAATTCGCTAGAACGGAACTCGGTTTCGAAACCACAGAACCCTGGGACATCGCCTACATTTCGGAGAAGCTCAAGCAGGCCCGTTACAGCTTCTCGGATGACGAAGTAAAACAGTACTTTCCGGAGCCCAAGGTTCTCGGCGGTCTGTTCAGCGTCATTGAGCGCCTGTTCAGTGTGCAGATCACCCCGGATACCGCTCCTGTATGGCACCCCAGTGTGCGCTTCTTCCGCATCACCAAAAATGACCAACTCATCGGCCAGTTCTATCTAGACCTCTACGCCCGTGAAGAAAAGCGTGGTGGTGCCTGGATGGACGAAGCGCTGACCCGTCGACGCGTGTCATCAGGCATCCAGACTCCCGTGGCCTATCTAAACTGCAACTTCCCGGCGCCTGTCGGTGATAAGCCCGCCACCTTCTCGCATGATGACGTGATCACCCTCTTCCATGAAACTGGCCACGGCCTGCACCACCTGCTGACCCAGGTGGAAGATCTGGCGGTCTCCGGCATTCACGGTGTTGAATGGGACGCCGTGGAGCTCCCCTCACAATTTATGGAGAACTTCTGTTGGGAATGGTCGGTGCTGCAAGGCATGACCGGCCATGTGGAATCCGGTGAACCGCTGCCACGTGCACTCTACGACAAGATGCTGGCCGCCAAGAACTTCCAGAGCGGTCTCTTCACCCTGCGCCAGCTCGAGTTCGCGCTGTTTGACCTGCTCATTCATAGCGACCCGACCTGCGGCACCCCAATCATGGATGTGCTCAATACTGTGCGCCAGGAAGTGGCCGTGATTCACCCACCGGCTTGGCATCGGTTCCCAAACAGCTTCTCGCACATCTTCGCCGGTGGTTATGCGGCGGGCTACTATAGCTACAAGTGGGCGGAGGTGCTCTCGGCCGATGCCTTCGCGGCCTTCGAAGAAAGCGGCAACCCGGTGGACTCCATCACGGGCAGCCAGTTCCTCAAAGAAATCCTGTCGGTGGGCGGCTCACGCCCGGCCATTGAATCCTTCCGCGCCTTCCGCGGCCGTGATCCGCAAGTCGATGCTTTGCTGCGTCACAGTGGTATGACGGCTACAACGGCCTAAACCGACCTCTCGAACCGGAAATTAGATGCATGGATACATTAGCCTCGCCCCACACACTTGAACTCATACCGTTTTTCAAAAACTTACCGTTAGCCATCATCGGTTTGTTTGTAGCGCTGTGGATTAATGTGTTTTTTCTACGCCGGATTGCGATCAACTTTGAAATTCGTAGTCGCATATGTCTCAACCGAAAAAAACCCGTTGGGGTCTTTCATCATTACTTTGCGGCCATCACCTACCTCATGGTGGTTCAAATTCTGGTGATCGTTCTGTGGGGCGTAGCACTCAACGGTTTATCCCTCATCAAAGACCCTCTGGAAGCCATTATGTTTGCAGGGAGCTGTTACACCACGATGGGCATTGTCACGGAAGTGATGCCCACAGGCTGGAAGTTTATTGCCATTGTGATTGCCCTCTCGGGGCTATTTGCCATTGCGCTTGCCACCTCATCGATGATCAACATGTCCGTCTTATTCCGCAGAGCCTGGCTCATCAAGCACGCAGAAAGAATCGAGGCCATCCTTCAACGAGAAAATATAGAAATCCCCGACTTCATGTCGCTTGAAGAGACCATTAAAGTCAAGGCTGAAATCAAAACAAGAGAAATACCACGATCATGAGCCTCATCAAGTTTCACTCACCGACTCAGGGCAGCGTCATCATGTTCGGTCAGGATGCCCAGACTCTGCTCGATCACCTGGGCCTGGCGTCGAAGGGCGAAATGAGCATAGCCCAACTCCCGGCCTATTTGGCGCGCCTCAAAAGCGCTATCGAAACTGATAAAGTGGCTAATCCGGTCATCTGGCCTGAGCTACTACAAACTGAAGAAGAAAAGAATGAACCTGTCATCGTGCGCTTCTCTCAACGAGCCATGCCTATGGTTCAACTGATGGAGCGCTGCATCAGCGCTACCGAACCCATCAGCTGGTAATACGCATCACCCCCAAGGGCAAGCCGCCCTCTTCTGCCACAATACGATCCACCAGGGGCAGCAGATCCAGATGACAGGACTGCACCAGCACCGCCGCCCGGCCACGTAGTTCTCCTTCATCCAGGCCGCAGGTATCCGCCGCAGACGCCAGTGCAATCACATTACCCCCGGGGGTTTGTGGCAGGAAACGCACCCGCCCGCCAAAAGCCGTATTCAGCGTCAGGCCAGTTTCCAAAAACCGCGGGCTACGACTCAAAAGATTGGTCACCAACAACCCACCCGGGTTCAAATGCGCACGGCAGCTCTGATAAAAAGACGGTGATTCAAGACTGCCGGTTTTAGCATCGGCATCGTAGCCATCCACCAGTATCAGATCAAAACACTGCGTCGTTTCTGCTAACCATCTGGCGCCCTCGCTGATCTCAATGATCAAGCGCTCGGACTGCGACGGCAAATGGAACATCTGCTGCGCGGCACTCACCACGGCGGGCGACAATTCCACCACTGTTTGCCGAGCATCGGGCAAATACCGGTAAATAAACCGGGTTAACGACCCGGCCCCCAGGCCAATCTGTAGAATCGTCACAGGCATCGCCGGCCACTGGGCCGATAACAGCAGCGACGCCATCATCTCCCGCGTATAGGTCAACTCCAGATCCCAGGGGCGATTAACGCGCATGGCCCCTTGCACCCAATCCGAGCCAAAGTGCAGCGTGCGAACCCCTCGGGTTTCGCGGATTTCTATAGGGCTAGTCATGAGATTGAAAGATCTGTCACGTCACAATTTCAATACCGAATCATGACACATCGTCGTTACTGAGACAGGTCTAAGCTCATGAATCGCCAGTAAGGGTGGAGCTCAACCGGAGGCTCTGCACCTGCGTAGGCATCGCAATCGACAAAACCCAAAGACTCGTAAAGGCGATGTGCTGATTTCATAAAGTCACCTGTATCCAAATACAACTGCTGATATTCCAAGCGCCTCGCCTCGGATATCAAGTGTCTCATAATCAGGGTTCCATAGCCCTTGCCACGGCACGCGGGATCCACATAAATCCGCACAATTTCGCCATTGCCATCAGGCAGCTTTCGTAATCCTCCCATGCCAACAGCTATACCACCGTGCGTTAGTAGATAGAATGCACCATGCGCGACATCATCAGGACAAATAATGCTCGCTGCATGATCTATATACGTATCAAGTGGCATGCCAACAATGTCGGGTATCGAAAACGGGCAAGTTTTCATGATCTCCCGATTCATCCATTCGAAATAAGACTTCGTCAGCGATTTAGCATGCTGGACCCATTCCGATGAATGGGCATTCACAAATATTGGGGTAGTCATTCTAGTAAGGATGGTTGCTGGACTCAGTTCATTTCTATAAAAACAGAATCTGAGGATTAAGACTCCGACGAATCCTGACATTTCACCCTGGTAGACGCAATTGAATAAGCTAAGGCACTAGTATTTAAGGCAAAGAGATAACACAGGAGGTTATTGTGTGCCATAACTGCAAACCGTATAGCGCCGCTCAACAGAGTCGTCGTGCTTTCCTGACCAAGGCTACTATTGGCCTAGGTGCTGCATGGGCAGCTTCAACGTTGCCAGCGTTAGCTGCCAGTGCAACGCCACCCAAACCCGAGAATGTGATTTCACCTGACGCAGCCCTAAAACGGCTGATAGCGGGCAATCAACGTTACGTCAGCAATACACCAACACCATCTGACTTTGCCGCAACTCGTGCTGCATTGGCAGGTGGCCAAAATCCCTATGCCAGCATTTTGAGCTGTGCCGATTCGCGTATCAGCCCAGAGCTATGCTTCGATGCCGAAAGAGGCGACCTGTTTGTGACGCGAGTGGCGGGCAATTTTGTGACAACAGAAATTCTGGCAAGCCTGGAGTATGGTGCTGCAGTTCTTAAGTCTCCACTGATCATGGTGCTTGGTCATACCAGCTGCGGTGCGATTAATGCCTCTATTAAAGCCATGAAGAATGATGAGGATTTCCCGGGACACATTCAACAGTTAGCTACCAGCCTATCACCTGCGATCGACGCAGCAATGAAAAAAGATCCGAAGAACCTTGAGTTGGCAGCCGTTCGTGAAAACGTTCGACTTAATGTGCTGACACTTCAGAATTCCACGCCAATCCTTCGCAAACTAGTCCAAGGTAAACAAATTCAGGTTGTTGGTGGTATCTACGATCTTGACACTGGCAAGGTCAATTTAATTACGGTTTAATCGGCCATCATGTCAAAAAAAATTGCAGACACATCTTCTGTCGAAGTATTTTTAAAATCCTGGAACCTTTATCAGGAGATCATAGCGAACAACTATATGTTCCACCGAGAAATATCGGCGGCGGTTCAGCCTCAATTTCTTGACCACACGGCTGATCAAAGTATCCGGGTAATAGACTTAGGCAGTGGTGATTCAAGCATGGTTTTACCTATGTTAAAACCTGAGAAAATTTCCAACTATATCGGGTGTGATCTAAGCCAACCTGCACTAACCATTGCCCGAAAAAACCTTGAGGAACGCTTCATTTCACATCAACTGATCTGTGATGACATGCTAAGCGTTATTACAGAGCTACCAGCATCCAGCGCTGACATTGTCTTTAGTAGTTATGCACTTCATCATCTCAACTCAACGCAAAAAAACAAGATAATTAAAGAGATTTACAGAGTTTTAGCACCTGAAGGTCGATTCATTCTGATCGATGTATTCCGAGAAGCCAATGAAGATCGTGCCGCCTACATGCGTAACTACATGTCGACGCTCCAGAAGACATGGGTGAAACTGACACCAGAGGCTCAAAAGCTCATAATTGAGCATGCAACTGAGTTTGACTTCCCCGAGCACACGGAATTCTATCGCACAACTTGCGAAAATGCGGGGCTATGCGGCGGCGAACAACTTGCAAAGCATACCTGGCATGAGGCGTTCGTTTTTAACAAGTTATCTTAGGTCTGCTACAACTTCAATTACGCAGTTCATCATCTGACCTTATTAGGTTTAATAGAATCGACGTGATGACACAACAAGACCGCTGTTGCAATTAAGCATCAACACCACAATCGGAATAAGTTATGGATCTCGATAGCATTGGTAAGTCGATAATCAACGAAGCTAACCCTGCGGGTTATGACGTCAGAGATTCCGAACAATTTTCGTTGATACAGGAGGAGTATGCCAAGCTTACAAATCCTAGTGCAACCACCCCCCCTGATCCTGCAGTTATAGTTCGTAATGCCACAGATCTTTTATCAAACAAAGGCAAAGACATTACCGTTGCAATTTATCTAGTTAACGGACTAATGCGCCAAAATGGCTTAGCGGGGCTTGCCAAGGGCTTGTTGATATTGGGCGACATGATAGAGAACTTCTGGGAGTCCCTTTACCCGCCATTAGCCAGAATCCGAGGCCGAAGGAACAGCATTCAATGGCTCATTGAGCAGACCAGTAAGCAGCTCGAAACTACAACCTATGAACCACAACCTATTGTCGTTTCCGATAACCTTAAAAAGCAAATTCAACGAGTCGATCAATTAATTAGCGCACGGGATGAAGAGGCGCCTGCACTATTCCGTCTTATTAGTCTGATAGATGCAATTCCGGTTCTATCAGAGCCGGAACCCACCCCAACAACACCCATTGAAACTCCTAATCCATCAAACGACTTAGCAGCTGATAGACAACCATCAGAAGAAGTAGCGCAGAATGCGAGTCTGCCACCGACAACAACACTACCGCCAACTCCGCAATCAGGTCACGTTGTCGGTCTTGAAATGCAAGCACCAAAATCGGTTGAGGAAACCTCACAAGCGCTCAGCACGTGCAAAAAAAATCTCCACGAAATATCGAACATCATATTGGCTGCGGACGTAAGCAATCCTCTGCCATACAGACTTATTAGAACTTCAGCTTGGTTTGATGTTTTTGAGCTACCACCCAACACTAAATTACAAACATTAATACCACCGCCAAAATCTCAATTAAGAGACATGTTATCTGCGGCACAGGGCAGCCAATCGTGGCAAAGCCTTGTTCAGATTTGTGAGTCAAATATTAGCAATTCGATTTTTTGGCTCGATCTACACCGGTTAAGTGACTTTGGTTTATCAAAAGTGGGGGCCTCTTGCGAAATGGCTCGGACTGAGATTTCTTATCTCGTCTCGAATTTTGTTCGTCGCTTACCTGACGTTTCCACACTCAAGTTTAATGATGGAACACCATTTGCAGACGATGCGACGCTGCAATGGCTTTCAGGGCTCAACAGTACCGCGGCGATGCCCACATCGCCTCAACCCTCATTAGATGCTGACAAGGAGCTTTCTCGTGCGTTAACCAAGGCACACGCCCTTGCCAGCGAAGGCGACACGAATAAAGCACTTAGTATATTTAGCACTTTCATACAACAGACACAATCCGAAAGACTCAAGCTTCAGTGCCGCGTTGAGCTATGCGAATTCGTGCTGAAAATTCAACCGATAGTTAGCGCTGTACCTTATGCCGAAGCTATTCTTGAAACCGTGGAAGCACACAACTTAGCATTATGGGATCCTGACCTAACCGTCACTGCTCTAAAAAGCGTTTACAAGGCCTACATTCGCACACCATCTCAGGCAACATTGGCCCAAAACATTATCTCTAGACTAGCGACACTGAACCCGGCCGCTGCTTATCAAGTAATTCAGGAAGCAGGCATTTAAAAGATCGTGATTAGTCAACGTTTCTCGATCTTTTAACAATAAGCCCACCCATTCCTAATATCGTCAACCTATTCAATGCTTGGCTAGCCGCTTCTTTTGAGCTGTAGGGTCCAACCAGAACCCTCTTTGCCCCGGACAGGTTACCGTCCATAGCCTCAAGCTGCATTTTCAAACCCAAATTGTTGATCTGATTTTCGACAGTTCTGATGTTGTTATTCGAGCCATAAACACCGACTTGGATGAAATAAATGGTCTCCGCAGGCCCAGGTGATTTCTGTTGAACCGGCTTGCTTTGGACGGCTTTCCGTTTTGGCTTTGTAACCGACTTCGCAGGGGCCACCTCGACAACTGGTTTAGACTTCTCAACCACCGCATTCATTACAGGCTGGCTCAGTTTGGCAAGCGCCTCCTGCGCCTTGTTCTGAATCATCATGTTGACAGAAATTGGCGTTTCATCGGGGCCACCCTGAGACCAGCATTGACCAATGCGCTGCGGCACGAAGACGTTTTTACGTGCCAGGGTGGGCAACATCTGGGCTGGCACTATCGGGTTTGAAACCTCACTAGCCCCTTCCGCCAGCTGAAGAACATTAGTCTGGCCAGACATATCATAACGGACAGAAATATATTTAACGCCTAAAGAATCTAAACGCGTTTTAACAGAGGGAAAGTCGAGCGGTGTAAAACGTCTCTCTCCATCCTGGAAGTCTTTAATAAACTCGACTAGACCAAGCGCACCCGGGTATCGCCGAGTGAGCGACATATTATCAATTTTGAGCTGCAAAGTGACATCACCACAAGTTTCAGGCGACCAAGTTAAAGTATCGGTCGCTGCAGTATTGAAGTTATTAATTACAACTTCGCCAGTATTACACTGCATATTCAAAATTGCCGCATATGGCTTGGACTTCGCGCCAGGATTTACACCAATAGGACGAGAAGTCAGCGTTAGTTTTGCAAACTTACCTTTTGATGCTTCAGCTCTTTGCTCACGTACGATCTGCTCAACTCGCCCAGCCATCGATTTATTCAAATAGGTGAAAAAATCCGGCATAAACGGGAAGCTAAATTCTTTGACTTTAACTGGCTGAAAGCCATCTGCACGTTGACCAACGAATGGCTTCGCAGGACCATCTAGGAAAGCCCAAACTGTTCCCTCGGGCCCATACAGCTGCTGGCTCAGTTCTTTAGATGTTATGGCTAACTTGGTTTTAAGCAAGACGCTCTTTTCCCAATCGGCTTGCAACGCGCATGATGCCTGCTCATTTGTATAACGAACCAGCATTTGAATTGGCCCTGCAAGAAGATTCCACACAACCTGGTCGCTTGCCAGGTTATAAGCAGAAGACTTTCTGAAATCTATGAAGCTGTCATAAGCCACAAGCAAAGATGATGCCTTGCTGTCACCAGATGCATTTGATTTGAAAAAATCACTCGCTAACTCAAGAGATTTACTATCTCCTTTGACGACATCAGCAGCAGCAATATCAAAATCCGCTCGAAACTTTCTGTAAGCGTCGATACTCGCCATAGTTTTTTTGAGTTCAGAAGGGAGTAAACCAGCGCCTCCGGAGAAAGAGTCACGAATCGATTGACCACCAACTTCATTAATGGCATCGAAATATGCCCAAAACTTTCTTAATGATCCTGCGCCTACATGAGCTTTGCTTCGGTATTTCTCGATTTCTCTGCTAAATGCAAGCCAATCGGGAAGATCATCTTTTGATACCGAGCTAAACTCTTCATTCAGGCGCGCAATAAACCGAAAATATGGGCCACTACTTGTATTAACTCGGGCTAGCATTTCACGCCAGTGCGACTCAGTTTGAAGTAGGCTCTCACCCTGCGGGAAAGACCAGGCAAATGATTGCCAGGCATTCCTTCTTTCTGACCAATACCACTGATCAAATTCAGCGCGTTTTAATCGATATTGTTCCGAATTATTGAACGCCAATCCTATCTCTTCAAGCAGCTTATGGATGTGATCTTCGCCAACTTTGGTATAGGCGCCTCGTACTTTAATAGATTGGGCACTTGACGTATCTGGCAACCAGTAATCTTTTAGATAAACTGGTTTAACGCCACTTTGGTTATCGGCCCAATCCAGAAGCCACGTATAGTTTTGATCCGTCAGCAGGAATTGTTTCAAAAGTTCTCGGCGCTCGTTAAGTGTAACCCTCAAGTGGTCACTATTGCTTGGCGCCCAGGCAATGTAAGCCGTAAGCATATGGCTATAATTGCTCTGAGTCCGCTCAGCCATAACTGATTTCAGTCTGACCGCCTCCTCAACCGGCATTTGAGGCAACTTAAGCAAGTCTTTGTAAGTCGCGCCATTGACTCTCGCCTGAAGCAAATTAATGTGCCGCGCCAACAACACCACCGCATCAGCTTTGAGTAATGAATCGTTCCCCGAGAGCACGTCTTGATAGACAGTAATTCGATTGCCATAGGCATTAATAAGGGCTGTTACGCGCTTAACAAAATCTGCCTTGATGTCTTCCTCAAGGGCACTGACCTTAGGGCTAAACGCAAGCCAACGAGTGCCTAACTTATCCTCATGATCCAGCAACACATCAATCACTTGCTTCATAGCCAGAATGGCGACTGTTTGATCGTCTACATCCGTTGAAGTTAGAACCTGTTCGTCAGGATAGGCTTTTTTAATGGCTGTAAAAGCACTATTGATTTGCGAGAAAGACACCAACAAAAATAGAACAGCAGCTACAAAAAAAGCGCCCCAGCTTATCAATGCAATGTTTCTTGTTAGCGCAAGCCAGCGATTCACCAAAAGCGTGGGACGACTGAGATACCGATCTCTCGGAAGAATTCTCTCAAAGAATGCCTGCAAAAAAGCACCACTCTTTGTCACTTGATCTGATTTAATGCTTGATGTTTCTTCTGCACTACAAAGATAAAGCCCTCTTAAAAAGGGCTGTTCAATATAGGTGTTGTAACCTAATGCTGCGTGAACAAAAACTTCAAGACCATTTTTTAAGCGGCCGATCTCTGTCGGGAACGATAGGCTTGAAGGATCAACCCCCTTTTCACGCATCGCAAGAGCAAGTCGAATTGCCTTGAGGCGCTCTTCAATGACCTGCCAAGCACGATCTAAAAAAGCAAGGTCACTTCCATTGCCATCGGCTTCATTACCTAAATAGCCAAAACCCTGACTAGCATCTTCTTCAGAAAGGGCATTCATCCACTGCGTGAATCCTGCAACTTGGTCACACTTCGTCACCAAAACATAGACAGGAAAACGGCGGTCAAACAATCGGATTAATTGATCAATCCTTTCACGGGCAGATCTACCGTAAGATTCAATACGATGCTGCTCATCAGAGAGCAATGTATTGGCATCTACCGTAAGCACAAGGCCACTGATCCCCTCTCGGAATCGTGCTGTTGCAAGTAGATCGAGAAGCTTTTCCCATTCTGCGTCAGAACTACTTTCTTCGTTTTGTTTAATAAACCGACCTGATGTATCAATCAGCACCGAATCATTAAAGAACCACCATTCAATGTTTTTGGTTGGTTGAATGGTGCAATCGGGATCTACATTATGAATGAGGGTTGAAAGATTGGATCGCGTGATAGCCGATGTCTTTCCCGACCCTGCTTCTCCAATGACCAAATACCAAGGTAGTGCATAGAGTGGGTTGCCATACTTGCGAAGCGTTGAATTCCGAAGCAAGTTAAGGCCTGCTCGCCATTTATCTACGACATTGTTAATGGCTGATTTCTGACTATCAACCACCAATGAGCCCACTTCAGATTTGGCAAGTCGCGCTCTTGATCTTGCAAGAATCCACAAACGGCGTACTAGCCTGACTAGAAAATAAAGTGCAATGACCCCAATGAACAAGGGAATTACACCCCAGACGGGCCAATCAATGATTAGAACAAGAACCCAACAGAGCAATAGTAAAAATACAAAGCCAAAAATCCAGAGCAGCGTCACACCTATCGATTTCATAATAGTGTCGCCTTACGGAAAGTGTCGACTTCTTCACCCAGGGTATGATTCAGCACGACCATCATAACAATCAAAATAATGATCGGCGTGCCGACAATCAGCACATTTCTGAGTGTGAGCCATTTTTTCCACGGCGCCACAAACACAGGCACCGGCTCATCTTCACGCTGGTAAGCAAAAGGAAATAACGGCACATCCAGCGGATCTCGGTTTCGCACTGCATTCATCTGATAAAGACGGTATTCCTTGATTCGAATCTCCGCCAAATCGGAAGCCTCTGGTTGCGTGTTGTATCTACCCATAAACCCGAGGCAAAGACATATCAAGAAAACTTCTCGGATTTGTTCATCTTTGGCGTCGAGATCAGCCAAACGCTCAAAAAACTCCACACCAGCAAGCACTGTTCTGAAATACAAGCGCTGCAATAGAAAGTCCTGCCAGGAATTTGAACCATCCCACTGATGCATTATTGAGATTCGTTCATCAACCCAAGCAAGCACGGGGAACAAACCCTCATTAAACTCATCGATTGAGATGCCTGCATTAATAGCCTCTGATCTAGCCTCAACAATCATATGATTCAGACGATCTGATAGATCCTTGGCCGTCCCAGAGGGTTGTTCAGCAAACCGCTGAGTTTCGCTGATCAGATGGATCAGAATGTCTAACAAGCGTAACTCGGTTCCTGAACGATTCTGCTGCGCCACCTGGTAGTTCTTGACCTCGAAAACTGGATCGATCCGGCTAGACGAACCAACAGCCCAGTTAGGGAAAAGTTTGGCGCGCAAAGGCTCGAGCCAAAGCGAAATCCAATCGCCTGGTTTCAGGTTGCGACTTTTACGAAAGGATATCCAAGCCACTATTTATCCTCGCAGGACCACAATCTCGGCACGTAGATCATTTGGGGCGTCGGGCCAGAAAAGGCCCACCTGTCCTGATTGCTCGACAGCGTCCCAGGCATCACTCATTTGCTCGATTCTGTAATAACGGGAATCCGGTCTCCGCGGGAGACCCTGAGGCGGATTTGCAATTTCAATTAAATCGGCCCCAGGCAACGCATGGTCAATGATTGTGGGCAGCGCATCAACACTCGCCAAACGCGCCATCTTCGAAAAGCTATCAACACCCTTTGCTACTGGCAAGTTGGTGTGGGTAACGAGGTAGAAACGGTTACGGCGGGCAAAATATTCTGCAGGTATTTGGCCTACACGATAAAGACCCTGTGGTTCCAGAACGACAAGGAAAGCCGGGCCGATAGTGATTTCGTTAAGCAATGCATTAATCAGCTGGCGTGCACTTAGAAAACACTCGCCCAGCTTTTCATGGTCGTAGGACAAAACGCCCTCATCTCTGCCGTCACGCTTACCCAGAAAATCATAACGATCGGAGAAACTGCTCAACTCGCCGATGATTGATCGCAATAGGCCATATACCTGCCAAGGGTGAACCGTTGGCGTCTCTGCGAGATGCAATACTGCAGGTACGTATCTGTTAAGAGACTGAACCGCTTGCAACAGCACAAGATAATCAGGATCAAGATCCATGCGTTGTGCCTCACGTGGCACCTTATATTCTTGAAGCTGACGCAAACGTCCAACCATGTCATCCCGGATATCTTTAAGAATATCCACCAATCTGCCATCTCCCTGCATTGCGTAGCAAGGGGGAATATAGCGAGGCACCAATCGAATCGCTGCATTATCTCGGGATAGCTGAGCAACCTGAATTAACTCATAATCATCTAGAGAGGCCAGTTCCTGACCAAAGAATACACGCACCACCTGCACAACCGAGGGGATAGAAGCCGTTGGCCCATTGGCGTACAGATCGGCAACCTCTTCAGGATCTGTGACCGAAGCCAACCTGGTTGGCACGTCACCCGCATTGAGTAGTGAATCCACCTCGGTCACATTCCCTGTAACTGACGATAGTTTACGTATACCCAGATAAACATCTAATGGCTTATCCATATCGAGCCAGATGTTGTCAAATGATCGAGGCTGAATGACTGTATTACCCGGGAAATCAACATAGGTTCTATCACGCAAAACGAGCCTTGCTAACCGAACTTCAATCATTCGGGCATCAAGCGCCTCCTCCGAAATCTCTAGCGAGGACACACCCCAGAAATAAGGGGTGGCAGTTTGGTACAGCGGTGTGCGCAAATAATCCTGATGTTGCTCCAGCAACTGAAAGTGTTGGGGCTGAAGGAAAAGACCTTGATGCCAGTAAATGCTTTGCTTTGTGCTCATCATCAACCTCTTAATTGGTCAGCTTCATCGCAGCTTGAGAAGACTCTTGGGTCATCTTTATCTCTTCTGGCGTAAGTTTAATTTCTGGATTCTTTAGATCGATGGGGACATTTTCAACAACCTTTTGTTTATCCGCATCGTAGGTCAGCATTTCAGCATTAACGATCTGTTCTGACCCCAAGTAAAGCCTTGTCGCCAGAACCGCAGGAGAAGCAATATACGTTGTGGAAACCATACCTTCGGTTTTAATATTCAGCGGTATATGAAACAACCTACCCACCCCAGCGCCACTACCCTGATAGTAGCCTGCGGCCATACCAACAAAACGTGCGTCTTGCACCCGGTCCATGATGATCGTAGTCCGTTTTCCAGGGCTAACGATGTAGCGATCCAGCTGCAAAACCCCGTCACCACCATTTCCAGTTTCTAGCGAACGGGTTAACTGGGTTGAATTAGCCAGCATCTTCACAAACGGCTTACTATCAGCGAGCTGATAGACCCCCAGCACCAGTGTGTGGGATTCATTCGCATAAAAGTTCAAATCATTGCCAGCGACCAGCTCAACCATCAGACCATTTTTTTGGTAATCCCAGCTGACCTCAGCTTTTGCCTCTTTCTGTGTATTTCCGCCCATTGCAGAATTGACTGATGAACACCCAACGAGTAGGGTGTTCATCAGCAGCAGAATTGAGACAATGTATTTTCGTTGAACCAAGAAACGTCACCGGCAAGAAGTTCAATGTTTATAAAAAGTTATCGGCCTATCTTGAAGCATGGTCACCACAAGTTCTATCCGTAGATTCTACATCTACGCGACCCTTCTGATACCGTATTCGGCACATGCTGCGCAGCCAATGCAAGAATTCGTCGGATTTCAGCCAACAACTCACAATCGACTTACCGTGCCGGTGAAATCGGTCACTTTTGAAACGGTTGCAACACCCGATGATGACCCGGTTTGTAGCCAGACTATCGTCAGCGAACGTCAACTCGCGCAGCGTCAGGAGGATGCAAAACCCTGGCTCATAAAATATTGGCAGCCCATACTGGGCGGCGTTTTAGGTGCGGTGATAGGCACCCAAATGGGGAAGTATTACGGTAGCACCAACAACAAGTGGAAAACACCAACGATTATTGGTGGCGTAGCATTGGGCGCACTCCTTGGGCCTGGCTTTGCACTTGGCGCTTACGGTCTAGGTGCCTTAAGCGAGCATTATTGGCCCACCAAACTACCCCTAGAGATAGCGCTTTCTCTGGTTGGCGGCATTCTAGGGAAAATGGTCTGGAAGGCGCTGATGCCTGCCGACCCCCCAGAGGACTTACTGAAAACACCGGCGCCGGGTGAATATCTGGCAGAACAACGCTTTTACCTTGAAACCACCTGTTTTCCATCCCAGCGCTTCTTGTACGATCAAGGAAAGTACCAAGTATCGTATGTATTTAACGACACGATCAGAACCATAGAAACGGATTACGATCCAGGTAGCTTTATTGAAATAGATGAGGCCGGAAACCCCGCCCCCCCGTTTTCAGATGCTCCCACACAACTGGAGCAATGACGAGCTCTACTTGAAAATGACTTTGCTTTGACTTGGGACTAGAACTGCGCCGTTTGTATTACCTTTGTTCGCCTTAATCGAGTCAAAAACTCGAACGGCTGGCTTCCCTTGAATCTTCACTTTCTTACTCGACGAAACAAATTCCACACGTTGCATAAACGAACTCGAAACCACCCCGCCACTAACGCCAGCGTTGTCACCGTTAGACATTGAAATTTTGGAGTTTTTCATCAGGGGCGCCGCACCGCAAACTTTGACCTTTGTGGACTTGGGCTTCCCCATCATCGTTTGTGCCGTATTCGGGTAAGGAATTGGGATAGGTCCAGCTGGTGTCGGTGTCTTACAAACATCAGGGAAGGCCATTGTTGAGCCTTTAGCGACAGTCGTTGCAAACATACATCCCCCTCAGCCTAAATCAATCGATTCACCGTCAATACGCACTTGCCCCTCCGCCTTTAGCGAAGCCTGCTTCGACTGAAGTTGGTAAGCCCCCTCTGCCCGCACACGCACTCGGCCAGCCCGTGTTTCGTCAAGCTTTTCCGTCCAACGATAAGACTCAACGGTTCTTTGAAAAAAGCGGCTAAGTGAAAGTTGATAATGTTTTGCCGTAAGTATCGCCCGCCCAACCTGTGTTTCAACACGCTCAAACCAATTATCCAGGCATTTAACCCGTATCTCCGCCATCAAAGCACTCACATTAATCCTGGCACTTGAAAAACGCAGTGATTCTTTACCGTTAACATCTACCGAGCGGGCGTTAATGGCCAAAGCACCGTTGTTTGCATCAAGTGAACCGCCACCAGGCATCATCAGGCTGCCTGAAGCACTATCAACCTTAGCGAGCACAGAAAGAATATAGGTGCCCGTTTCAGTGTAATTGGTCGACACAAGCACAAGATCACCCACCTCTGGCGCTAACAAGCAACTCGCCGCGCATCGTGCCGTCTGAACGGCATGAATCCCCTCAATAAAGCAAGCGGGTCCGGACTTTCCTGTAATAACTGCCTGCATTAAAACAACAGACGTGCTCTCTATTTTTGGATGTGCATGAATAACCTGCATGATCAAACTCCTTTAGTGATCAGACCAATGTTCTGCTTTAAACAACTGCGGATCGGTTTCTATCTCGCCCATACATTTCTTAGAATGCGTGCGCCACTTTTCATCTTTAACACCATGCATATTCGGTGTATTCAATACGCAGCCATCCCAGACGGCATCGTCTAGCTGTGCGTTCGTAAAGTTACAGTAAGTCAAATTTCCATTGATCCAGGCCGACTCAGCGCCCACGGCCTTAGTGAAATCACATTCTGATAAATGACACGCTTCAAAACTAGCCTGTCTTATCTTGGTATTGGAGAAAAGCGAAAGGCTAATCCTACTTCCCAAGAAATTAGCAACATCAAGCGTTGCTCTGTCAAACGAAATGCCTTTACCTTCAACGCCACGAAAATCAGCATGCATCAGCGAAGCGCCGTCAAATTGAGCTTGTGTCACCTGTGACTGAGAAAATCGTGCCCGATCCAGTTTGGCGTCAAAAAACACCGTTAGCATGAGGTTGCAGCCCGAGAAATCAATGCCTTCCATCAACGCCTCTGCCAAGTGAGCACTCTGCAGGTTTGCCGATTTCATGAGTGCAGAGCGCAGATTAGCCCTCGGCGCACTCCAATTGCTCAAATCCGCGCCAGAAAGGTTTGTTTGCTCAAAGAAACAATCCACACAAGATGATTGTTCAAAACGAATGCCTGACAGATCGGCAAAGTCGAAGCGGCACCCATCAAAAATAGCCTCGCACCACTGTGCGTTCGTAAAATCGCTGCCCGAGAAATCGGTCGCGCTAACGCCAACTTGATCACCTTTAGATTGCGACAGATTCGCTTTGACAACCGTGCAATGACTGAATGAACAACCCTCAAGGTTTGCTTCAGACAAATCCGCACCAGAAAGATCGCAACAATCAAATACCGCCCCAGACAGATTTGCGCCTGAAAGTTTGGCATCACGCAGAGAAACATTGTCAAAAACCAGCCCAGACAAATCCGCACCAACCAATTGTGACGAATTCATCTGAAGGTTTTCTAAAACGCCATCTTCCGGCACGGTAAACATTGTTTCAATCATACTGATAGGCGCTACTGGCGAATTTTAAGGATGGTTCGCTCAATATTCGAACCCTCAAAAGAGGCGTCTTCATGTTTCGTACCCTTAAAATCTGCGGCGAAATAGTTCCCGTTTTGCAAGCGCGTCGCATTGAGATTAGCATCGCAAAATGAGGCCTCGAACATATCGCTACCACTCAGATCAGAGCGCTCGAGATCAACCTTATCAAAGACGGCGCCACGTGCAATGACATTAATCATGGAAACGCTGAGCATACGCGCCCCAGTCATATCGGCACCATCCATTTGCACCTCGTTCAAATTGGCCTGATTGAGTGTCGGCGCATCCCAGCTCACCTCATTGAGAATGGCTTTCCGGAAGTTTGATCGAGAAAATGTTGTCTTAATATCGGCCTGACTATCCTGAAGCATGCTTTCGCTAAAATTACAGTCGGATGCATCCGCACCAGAGAAATCAGCACGAAGGCAATTCGCTCGTGACAAATCTGAACCCTTCAAGCTTGCTCCCACAAGGCTAATATGTGTGAGCCTTGCTTCTACCAATTTGGCATTCGTCAGATTAACATCATTCCATTCAGCCTTATCCGCTACGATCCGGTCGGCCGTAATACCAGCAAAATTAGCCTCAGAGCATAAAGCCCCACTCAAAATCGCCTGACTCAAATCGGCACCTGAGAACATAGCACCCGTAAAATCGCCATCCCTCAGATTCGCCTTCTGGAGCTGGGCTTCATTAAATTCACTGCCTGAGGCGCTCACTCGACGAAAACTTGATTCAGCAAGGTTCGCCCGATTGAAAATGACCTCGCTTAACAAGGCATCATCAAAACGCGCCCCCGTTAAAAGGGCATCGGTAAAGTCGGTTTTAGTGAGCACTGCCCCTGAAAAATCTGCACGCGACAGATTCAACCCAGACAAATCAAGTCGTTCAAGCTCATGGCCTCGGAATGATTTGCCCGCGGCATGATGGGCAACAACCCACTCTCGGTCGTAAATCGGTTCCGCTTCTACGGACTCCTCTTGTTCAGCCTCTTCAGCAAGAGCTCTTTCCTGTTCTTCTTTTTCAAACTGCTCACGAGCTGCAACCATTTCCGGGGCGTTTGGATCGGGATTCAGCATCTTCTGCTCTAAATCAAAAAGCTGTTGTATTGAATCTTCGAGTCCATTAAGTACTCCAGCGAGACCTCCGGGGGTCTTCTCGAGCATTTCTATGGTCTCTTCAGCCCCAGGGCTCTCTCGAAGCATCTTGATCAAATCCTGGTCAGTGGTCCCCGTTTTTTTGAAAGATTCTAAGGTTTCATCATTGGCCTGCTTGATCATCTTCTTCAAGTCAAGCAAAGAGCCCTGTGATTTGGCTTCCGTCTTATTCATAAATTTCTCCAAGTCCTCTGGCGTCACTTCCGCCTTTTTCATCTCTGATTTTGACCAAGCATTCATAGTGTCATCGAATTTCGCCATTTTTTCTGAATTATTCTCTTGCGCTCTAGGCTGTTGCTTCTCGGAAGGCTCAGCTTGGGGCTGCTGCTCTTCGCCCGTATCATCATCCCCTTCTGCGAACAGTTCGCTCTCGTCTTCTTTGGGATTCGCCTCTGAAAGATATCGTGCGTAACAGTCATCTAACGATGCCGGCAACTGATCAAGCTGTTCTAGCATACAAAAAACAGACTCGACATCGCTACCATCACGATCGGCAACTTCTAACTGCCCACGAAACGCCAAACATCCTGTCATCTGATCAGGAAAAAGCCACAAAGTATCTGCGTTGGCTTTTATTTCTTTAAAAACCAATGCACCATCAATACGTTGTTCAACGAAGATTCTGGCACGAACACCCGGTAGTTGCGATTCAATAACAGGGAATTCGGGGTGCATATTGGTGATGCGAATCGGCTCGTCACCTTTAAAGTAACCATCAATCTGCTGGTCTTCTGGCGCAGTCTGATAGTAAAGCGGGTTTGAATCCAATGGCAGCTCAGGCCAACGTGTTTTCAGCCATTGGTCATCGAACTTACCAAGGTATTTAGTACGCTGAGGCGCTTCGGGTGGTAACGCCCAAAAGCCGGCGGGCTCTAAGACATCTCCTCGGGACAGCATCACTTGGTTTGGATAAGTCACGTTCGGAACGGGCCAATAAGTTTCACCGTCAGGCCTGACTTGAGCTTCAGCACCAATACCTAAGGGATTTTCGGGAAAAGACGAGCCGCCAAAAGCCTGAAGCGGGGTTAAAGGCATAGAAGCAAAAGGCACAGAATGGGAAACAAGACCAAACTCGCTGATAGACCTATCTCCCGAAACAACCAGTTCTTTTTTTATTTTGCCAACTTGCACAAATACAGAGGCACACTCTAATAACGCCGAAGACTGAGCATAGCATTTACCGTAATTTAAAACCTCTGCCTTTTCTTTACACCAGCCCTCATCCAATAAGGAATAATATTGGTAGGGTTCGTACAAATCCCAAATCTGTATTCGATCATTAAAGTCGAACTCAGTAATTTGATTTTTAGACAATGAAAATGGCAGAATCACAGTCAAGTGAAAAAGATAGACCTTCTCATAGTCTAATCTTACCCTATGCAAGGATTGTATAAATTTCGGGCAAAATATTTTCACAGTAATTACTTAAATACAATTAAATTTTTATTAATTGTTACGCCATTTTTTGTCACGGCAAGGAAAGATCCGTGCGTAATCATAGTCTGAGCATCTTTAATGGATATAGTGCCAGATCCTTTCCTTCTTACCTCAGTGACATCTTGTTTAATGTTCAATTCGCCTTTGCGGTTCTTTAATGCAATGCTTTCACTGTTCATAATAAGCCCATTCTTTTCGGTTTTATCAACAGTCAAACGAGCTTTATTTTTTTCTTGAGCTAAGACTAGCTTAACATTTGCATCCGCCTTGCTACCCGTACGTAGCGTAATGTTTTTTGCTTCAGCGACTATTTTAGCTTTGCTATCGCCATCCGCTTTAATCAAAATATTTGGCGGCTCCAACAGACCTGCATTAGATTTAACTTCAGCTTTTTGATCTTTGTTTGCTTGAATTTCAATTGTTTGGCTAAATGCAATAGCCTTATTGTGAGAGGCTTCAAAATAAGAATGAATTGGATTTTTGGGGCCGGTAATCTCATCACCCTTTTTCGGCTTCCCATCAACTTCTGCATATTCAAATGGAGATTTTCCAAATGCATAACCTAACCTATCCAAGACGGCAGGTTTAGTTGCACCAATTTTGATAGTGTCGCCCTGTTGAAGTGAAGTGATAACACCTGAAGAAGTATGCCTTGCGCCAAGATAAGCTCCTTTTCCATCTCTTAGCTGTAAAACTGACTGCGGAGACACTGTCTTTTTTAGAAGATCTCGACCCAACACGACATGCAGCGCGGCAGTCATTTGACCCCATGTTGTCATCATCTGTAAAAGAATGGGAAACCAAGATGTTCTTGCTTGTGACTTCCAGTCGAAGCCTTCTTTTCTGTTATAAGCAGGATTAGTTAAAAAGCCATTGAGGAAATTTAAACTCTGCAGAAGAACGTTAATCCCTACCATAGTTGTAATCATATTGCTAACGATTTTTGTGTAAGAAACATAGTACAGGTTTCCAACTAACCCATAGCCAGCCGTTGCTTGAAAATATTTTTTCGCAAGGTTCTGTTTCTTAACAAGAATATCTGTCGATCCATCCGGTGAAATAACAAGTTTGTGTTCTTTTATGTCAGTAAAATCATACTTTGCAAGCAAACTTTTTAAAGGAAACCATGCTGTTTTTGGAGATGTCCACTGCGGTCCCAAAGTAATTTTTAGCTCGGTCCCCAAGCCAATATCCGTCTTGGAACCGAATGAAGTTTTGTTTTCCAAACCTAGAAAAACAGAATTTTTCGACCCTGCTGCATATTCATATTTGGAGCCACCAAAAACCTCAAATTTTGCACCGGTCGTAACCTCCCCAAACCCTGAAATGCTGGCAATAGGTTTTACGTCTGCATACCCCCCATTCCAATCTTTTCTTATCTCGTCTGACTTTGTCACAATTAGCTCCCCTTTTAAAATATTTCTGGAACTTCTGGAAGTTCAGGCATTTCCGGAAATGACGGCGGCGGAGGCGGTTCCCCCCCAATCGCACCTATTACTAATGCAGTTCCACCCTGCGGACTAAACATAAAAATTCGCTCGTTTCCAGCCTTGTCGTCTAGGGAAAGTTTATTCAAGCCCGATGTTGAGAATCCATTCGCCGTTGCATTTTCATTAGTGATCAAATTTGGAGATTCCGAATTTGCCATAGCTCCGACAATAACCGGTTGATCTGGGTCTCCACCCATAAAGGCAATAATGACTTCTGTGCCCTTATGCAACGGAAAATGCATCCCGTTGTTAGCACCTGCATAAGGTGATGCCATGCGAATCCAACTTGATCCCTTGTTAGCCCATTTGTCAGCCTGGTCATACATCAGCTGTACCTTGTACTGACCATATTTATCGAGTTGCGCGTATTGGCCGCTACCCTCATCATCAATAATCGCTGTGAGCATACCTGCAATCGTTGGGCGAGGTGTTACACAGGAAGCTCTGAATTGAGCACTAGTGCCAATTGCTTCAAACTCGCACTCGTAAACGGTGCCAGAGTGGTGCTCTGTGTAGGGTGTTGCCGCACCTGCCAGTAACACACCCGCTTGCGAACCACGATGTTTCACTGCGGTGATCATGTAGGTACCATTTAGACCGAAGCGGAAGTGATTACTGATTGCCGCCATATGGCCGGCACGCAAACCGACTGCTGTGGCTTTGCCTTTGTAGGTTTTTTGTCGGCACTTAAGTTCTTCGGCCCTAACCATGGCCAGATGACCGGCTTCCCCGGTATCTCGAAGGTTTTCACCATAAAACATGACATCGCCGTGCCCATTCATCATGTCTACAAAGCTATCTGATTTAAGGCTATCAGCCAAATCAGCCTTGCGATAGTTGTAGTCTTGAACGATCACTTTTTGTGGCATGGCAATCTGTCTTGCCCGGAAATCAAATACACAGCTGTCTTGTTCGGCAGTTTGCAAGTCTTCTGGTGCACAATAAGTTAAATGCTTTATAGAAAGCAATGGCTGAGATTCTTTAAAATCAGTGATCTTTAGCTTGTCGCTGCCGAATCCCATAAAACCTTGGTCGAAGTAATAGTACAGGCCTTCTTTTTCCATCCAACGGCTGATGAAATTGAAGCTGCTCTCCTGGTACTGGCAGATAAAGCTTCGCCCTCTGTAGGCGAAGGGATTTTTTAACGCAACCTCATAATCGAACGCGCCAAACCCGTTATCGTTCAACACTTTTTCGATAATCTGAGGGATCGTTTTGTCCCCGGTATACACCTCGTTGAAGCGGCTGAGGGTTAATTTCCAAAGCCTAGGCACCAAAACGGCTCTGTAAAAGTAAAAATCGTTTGACTTACCCAGCTGCTCGAACTCACACAGCATGCCGTGGTACGGCACATCGGTGTTGCCATCCTGAGATTTAATCGTGAGGGTGGCCGTGTTGTTGAGCATGTCGTCGGCATCGATACTGTCGCTGTTGCTCACCAACGTGATTTCAAAGCGATACAGCTGAGAGAGGGCTTCTTCACCCTCTATTTGGACGACATTGAGCTTTTCCGTGAGCCCAGCGCCTTCAGATTCAAACTTGAATCGTAAATCACTCATTTTTGTCTCCTAGCCTTTAGGTAAGGGCTATCACGTAGGCCTCGGGGGAATCAGCTTCGGCACCGCTCTCATCCGGCATGATTAACAGTGATTCAGGCTGACCTTTAACGCGAACAAAATAAGACGTGGCTGGATCAATCTGATTGCGTACCGAGCCCGCCACAAATGTTTTTCCAGCTGCTTCAAGCTGCATGCCTTCACGTGCATATTCAAGCGTAGTCTTTTCGGGGAGCTTTCCTGCAGGGCCCACTGCATGAAAAGTAAGACTTACGTCTTTGCCTGAAGCACCGAAAATCACCCCTGACCAGACATCTGCCGTTGGGCCAATTTCAAACCATTGCCCAATTTTTTCGTCACCGTAAACATCAATACGATAGGGCATAGGATCCGCAGCCGGTAGCCTTAAGGTATTAGCAACCAACTTGGCCTCCCAACCCGGTGCATTGTCATCGATGATTTTTACGTGCTTCAAGGCGTTGGGTAGCTTTTCTCGTAATGATTCCTGTCCCATAACGATTACGGGCAGTACATCATTCAAATCACGGCGCATTGCAAAAGCCATGAGATTCAAAGCGTAAACAATGCCAGGGCTTTTAAGCGAGGCTTCATCGGCCAGAATAAGCCAGTAGTTTGTCTTACGCTTCTGAAACTCATCATAAGCTGCCCGCCATGCAAGTTTCTCGGGTTCATTGAGCCAGATATGGCCTGCGATATCAAAGCCATAACGATGTATTGCACTATTGAAGCGAGAAATACGCTGCTCATCTTTGCTTAATGCGCTCACCCAGAGTTTTTTGCTGGCCATGCGATTACCTTTTTAGTTAGAGGCTGCCGAAAACGTCACGGCGAAATTGCCATCCTCACCAATATCAATAGCGACCTCATTTGGCATGTTTTCTTCGGTCATTCGAGACAGGATTTCGCGCGACATAAGTGGCAGCAAGTTTCCTGAAAGGATGTGGTCAATGTTGCGCGCACCGGTTTCCACTTCAGAACAACGCTCAACAATGGCATTCACTGCGGCATCGGTATAGTTCATCACCATGCGGTTATTGTTCATCAGACGCTTTGCAACCTTGCCAAGTTTCAGGCGGACAATACCCGCCAGAGCTTCGGGAGCCAGCTGAACGTAAGGCAATATCGTCATACGTGCCAACAGCGCTGGCTTAAAGTGCTGAGATAGGGTCGGCCGTATGGCCTCGAGGATCAATTCCGGATCCGGACGCGCGCCATCGCTAAACAATTCTGCGATGATGTCTGTGCCCAGATTGGATGTGAGGAATATAACAGTGTTGGAGAAGTCAATTTCCTGACCCTCGCCATCGGTCAAGATGCCTTTGTCAAAGACCTGATAGAAGACGTTCATGACGTCCAGGTTCGCTTTTTCCACCTCGTCGAGCAGCACGACCGAATAAGGGCGTTTTCTCACTGCCTCGGTGAGCACACCGCCTTCTCCATAGCCCACATAGCCTGGAGGCGAACCAACCAGCTTGCTGACATTATGCTTTTCCTGATATTCGCTCATGTTGACGATAACCGCTGAGCTTTCATCGCCAAACATGGCGTCTGCTACTGCAAGCGCTGTTTCAGTCTTGCCAACACCAGACAGCCCCACAAGGAGAAAGATACCCATGGGCTGCTGGGGATCTTTGAGGCCTGATTTTGCGGTCTGCATGGCTTGCGCAATCTGGGCGAGCGGGTAATCCTGACCCACCACACGCGATTGCAATTGGCTTTGCAAATTGAGAACGGCACTGGCTTGATCACGAAGCACTTTGCCCAGCGGTATACCCGTCCAATCTGACACAACAGTCGCTACAACATCTGGATCGACTTCGATTCGGATCATGCCATCGCCATGCTTTTCTTGCAGTTCTTTTAATTCGCCGTCAGCAAGGCGCACGTTCTGCCGAAGTTCTTCCAGCTTGGTGTCATCTTCGTTAGCAGCAGTGGCCTCATTTAAGGCTTTGCGGGCATCCACTGCCTTACCGGCCGCAGCCATTTCGTCTTGCCAACGGGTACGCACTTGCTCAATTTCTGCATAAACACCCGGCAATGCGTCGTCGATGGTTTTAAGAGCATCTTCGTCAATCTCAACCATGTTATTTTTGTCGCGGATCAGCCCGTCTTTCTGACGCTCAAGGGCTTGTGCTTTGCGTTCAAGATCTTCAAGGCTTTTGGGTTTAGCACTCAACATGACCTTGACTCGTGCACATGCCGTGTCCAGCAAATCAACCGCTTTATCGGGCAGTTTCCGACCGGTAATGTAACGATGCGATAGTTCAGCGGCTGCCTTGATGGCATCATCACGAACAACCACTTTATGCAC
>JACCDV010109186.1_pt1 | contig 25936 bp, 19 predicted proteins | sample 7446131 | NCBI WGS metagenome assembly JACCDV01 (sample SAMN15323448, study PRJNA562643) | freshwater metagenome | isolation source: river surface water | place: USA:Blue River Watershed | collected 2017-08-17
TATAATTTGTAAAGATGAAACTCTCAAAAGTACTTGCTAAATCCTTCAACTCCCTGCTTTGGGGTAACTCAGTTGCCATGACTTGGACCTGGGGTATAGGTTTGTTTTTTGCGGTGCAGGTGGCGATACAGTTTGGCTTTCAAGCTTTGATTGCTTTTGCAACGATAGATGCTGTGGGTTTGGCTTTATTTGGTGTGATTAATGCTTGGATCACTCGCAATTACGCTAGTGGAGAGGAGTTTGAGCAAGAGTTTCTTAAGCAAGCAAGTAATTTTAAATTTGCATTTTTGTTTTATCAGTTTTTAGCTATCACTTTAACTATATTTTGCTGTTTGAAATATGTAACTTTACCTTTGGGAATTTTTTCTTTTCTAGTAGCGATGATGTTGATTGGTGCAGTTATATTCCTTGGTGAAGAGTTCCCTATTACTAAGATCAAATACAGCCATGCAATTTATGCAGTGATTGTTTTTGCTTCTCTTTGGGTGATGCTTGATTCTCATTTATTTAGCAATGGTTCTTTGATATCAGCGGTTTTAAGTTCTGATGATGCAGGATTATTTGCTAGGGTCTCTTTTAATCATGGGCATTTATCATGGTTTGATCAAGCGTTTAATTATTTAGCCTTATATCAATTCAAATCTTCATTCTCAATGTTTATGTTCTGGGTCCCGGTTCTATTGGGCTTTCTGTGTGGTCCTTGGCTTGATTTGCAGAACTGGCAGCGTGTGGTGCAAATCAAAAAAGAAAATACTTCAGTTGCTGCAAGCTATGTAATTGGTGGTTTGATTTTTTGGATGGTCTTAATGGCTGATGGCATGATTGCTCTTGCTTGTTATAACTACGGACAAGCAGCTTTCCCGGAAGCGCTTGCTAATTTATCTAATATCGATAGCTCAAGTTTACTATTCTCAGCAAAAAGCATCATTACCCAAGTCTTACTGCTTGATCCATCATTGAATTATTTATTGAGCTTCTATATGTTGTTTGTAGGATTTGCAGTGCTTTCAACTTTTGATAGTGGTTATATCGCTTATGAATGGTATACGGCAGCTACGCTTAAAGATTCTAAGAGTCTAATATTTTCTTTTGTACCAATTCGCTTACTTAATTCAGGTATACCTTGGTTTACTTTCTGTGTGATTTCAGCGATTGTCACTTTGCATTTCACTGAAGCTGGTAAGTTTTTTGCACGTTTTGATCCTAAGCTTGAAGGCTTCTTCAGATTTGAGCTTGAATACTACTTAGCATTTTTTGCTTCATTCTTCTTAGTATATTCAGTTGCAGTTTATAGAGCGGTGTCACATCGTTTAGCTCCGCAAGAAAGATTTTCTTCTTTAAGATTATTCTCCTCAGCTTTATCAAGCATTGCTATTTTTGGTATAGGCTATTTCAGTGAAAACCCTATACTCATGGGCTTTGCGGCAATAATGGCTTTTGCTTATGGTTGGTTTATACAAACTAAGAAGGCTCAAGTTAGCCAGACAACAGAGACTCTAACTGAGAAAAAACTTTTACCGGAAGCTAAGATTGAATTAGATCAGTTTAAAGCAGTAGAGCTTAAATCAGTCGAATTTAGTCATCTTCCAGAAGGTGCTAGCCCAGTGAGTCTTAAAGGTTGTTATATAAAGGATAACTGGTTTGTACATAGCTTCATTCCTACCTATCAGGATACTAATTCTGTAGGTAATGTTTATTTCGCTATGTATTTGATGTGGGTGGGTAAGACACGCGAGTTGTTCTTTGCGCATGCATTGCCAAACTTTGATCCTAAAACCTCTCCTTATTTGATTTTGACACGCAGTATTGATCATAAATTCCAAAAAGAAATTAAGGAGTTTGATGAGGTTACTATTCAGATTCGTATTGGAGATTACAATCGTAAGTTTGTAACTCTAGAACATCAGATACTCGATACTAAAGGCGATCTAGTTGGTAAAGGCAAGCAAGTATTGATGTTTGTTGATTCTAGGAATTATGGTTTGGTTGATTTGCCTCAAGAAGTACAAACAAGCTTTATGCCCTATGTGACTGATGTGAAGGGCTTTCTAAAAGCTTAAAGACTTAATTGCTTAGAATCCAAATAAAGATTTCATCCAATTCCAAAATCTTATAAACACATTAGGTTGAGCTTGGGCTTCTTCTGCTTTTTGTTCTGGTGTTTTATAAGGTTTATTGTCTAAAGCAAATTTAGCAAGCTCGATAGTACCATCGTATCCAGCTTCTGGTTTACAGAGCATTAATTTCGCTCCAGGTCCCAATGCCTCTTTAAGACGAGTTTCTATTTTATTCCAAGCTTGCGGATATTCATTATGGAAGCAATTCGCCAACCCCCCACTATAACTAATCAGACCTAATGGATTCTCTTTTGAAACCCGGTTCTCTGTATTAATTAAATGAATCATGAAATCAGCGACTCTATCAGCCGTAAACATTATTACTGCTTGTGCTAATGCATCTCCTGCTTGAGCTTGCTGCCCAATGATCTTTGAAGTTAATTGAGTTGATTTAGTTGGTTCTAATAAAGCGCTTGCTTCAAACAATTCAGTTGATATGTTTAAACCAGTTTTCTTGCTCAATAATTCAAGTGCAGATTTGAATTTCGCTTTATCCTCGTTATATAAGTTATAAAGGTTATAGATAGTAGCTTTTGGTCCTGTTGCAGGATCAGCATCATTACCACCAACTACATATGGTTCAACTGTTGCTTTGAGTTTACTGACAGGACTGACTCTATCTTTACGCAGATCACCTTCAATTAATAAATTCTCGTCAACTCCTATCATTGCTTGGTGACCAGGTTCTTTGCACATAAAATCACTAATATCATAGTCGTTAGCGACCCTTGCACTTGCTCCATTAAAGCCTTGACCGCTAATGAAGTGATAGACAGTGTTTCCTGGTTGTACTAAGTCTCTAAAGTTTTTAACAGCAAACTTCATATTCATTTGCGTATCATTACCAAAATCAATTCTATATTTATTCTTGTCTAAGCCTGCTCTTGCAAGTGTCTCAGGGATTGATTGATATGGTCTATATCTATTAGTGGTGTAATCATTATTCTGGTATTTAGGATTTTTGTAGAAAGGAAGCATTGCTGTATCCTTATCTACTTCCGCTGCGTTAGTAACATAAAGATGTATATTGCTGTCTTCTGTTGCTCGCGCAATTTTAATTAGTTGTTCTTCAAAAGGTTTTGCGTCTGCTGGATCTTTAATTTCAGCGCTTAAATCTGGGTCGAGACGTATGACATTATCTAGAATCCTGAAAACTTTAAAATCCGAATAATCTCCACCTATAGTAGCTGCTACTGCGGTTTTGGCTTTAGGTAATGGGGCTGGAGCTATCATTCAATTATTATGAGATAACAAGTATAATATTACGAAATACGTATGTCAAGCTAGGTTTCTTAAATATGTTTTATATTATTTCAATTTTCTTTGGGGTGTTATTAGGTGGGCTTCTTAACCTGCGTCATTTTCTTTTAATATTATCTACTTTACAGAGATTGCTAGAATAGTACATCGCTTAATGCATGAAGGTTCTAGCCATAGAATACTGTGCTTAAGTTAGTTCTAACGTTATTGCAAGGAGCGCAGAGCGCGACGAAGCAATATCAGATAGATAAAACAAATAGGAGAAAATTATGGCAACAACAACTAAAGATTTTGGATTAGTCGGTAAGAAAATAGGGATGACTCAGATATTTGATGCTGATGGAGATGTAATTCCAGTTACTATTATTCAAATCGCTGAAAATATCGTTACTGATATAAAAACTAAAGAGCGTGATGGTTATAACGCATTGCAACTTGGATCTTTCGTTGCAAGAGAAAAACTTTTAACTAAGCCAGAGAAAGGCAATTTGCAAAAGAAAAACTTACCAAACTTACGTAAATTACAAGAGTTTAGAACAGTAGAAAACGTTGAAGGTCTTAAGATCGGTGATGCGCTTGATGCTGAAGATTTCTTCAAAGACCTAGCTAAAATTAGCATTACTGGAAAGTCTATTGGTAAAGGTTTTCAGAGTGGTATCAAACTTTATAACATGAGAGTTGGTAGACGTAGTCATGGTTCTAAATCTAAACGTATTATCGGTTCATTAGGTGCGGGTACTACTCCGGGTCGTGTATTCCCTGGTAAGCGCATGCCTGCGAACATGGGTAATCACAAAGTAACAACTGCTAAAGTGAAAGTAGTTAAGTACGATCCAGAACAAAGATTATTATTGGTTAGAGGACCAGTTTCAGGTAAACCTGGTGCAGTGGTTTCTATTAAGGCTTTCGGTGTTAAGTCTTGGAATCATTACAATAAGCAAGCATCGTAAGTCGTGCAGAATAAAAACGTATACTCGATAGCTGTCATTGCGAGGAGCGCAGCGACGAAGCAATCTAGCTACGTGAATAGTTGGTTTTGTAAGGTTCTTCGAGCCTTACTTGTAATGTCGCTTATAGCTTTGCCTTTGACATCCTGTTCCAAGCGCCTTGAAGTTACTAAGGTAAATAAATTGCGCATGGGCTATTTGCTCAACATGACGCATGCCGTTCCCATCGTGGGTTTGGAGGGCGCTAGATTCACGAATGTTGAATCTTCGCCTTTTACTGCTGGTGGTTATTTATTAGATGCATTGCTTACTCATAACTTGGATATAGGCTATATAGGTCCAGGTCCTTATCTCAATGCTTTAAGTAAAGGTGTGAAACTCAAACTGCTTAGAGTTAGTTGTATTGCTGGTAATAGCTTAATAGTACCTAAGTACTATAAGCACGAGCAAAGTTTTGCCATTAAAAAACTTGCTGTGCCGCAATATGGTAACACTCAAGATTTACTCGCTAAGATTTTGGTCAATAATTTACTAGCGCAGAAGAAGCATCATGAAGAATCTAGCCCTGACATGAAATCCTTTATGGAATTGCCTTTGGTAGATTTCGATAATAAGTTGCTTTATATACCAGTGCATCCTGCTGAATTAGAAACAGTGTTTTTCCGTGAAGCAATAGATGCAGCTTTAGTGGCTGAACCTTGGGGTACTATGCTTGAATCTAAAGGGCTGGTTAATCTCAATGAACTAGCGCGTAAACCTATGCGAGGTTTGATATTGCAGCTTGAAGGCAGCCCTAATAGTTTGCTATATCAGCAGCTTGAATTCATAAATAAATTCCCTACTACTTTATTAGTCGTAGAAGATGAGTTCTACAAAGTAAACAAGGATTTGGTGGATAATTTTGTAAAAGAGCAAGATGAGATTCTGAATTTCCTTAAAACCAATGAAAGTGAGTCAGTGAGCTTGATTAAGCAGCATCTTGAATCTAAGACCAAGAAGACCATGGAGTATGATTTCTTGCTGAAAAGTTTTAGGAAGGTAATTTTCACTGATAGGCTAGATCATGAACGTATGAATGATTTAATGCAAGCAGCTTTTAAAGCTAAATATATTAGATCCACGAAGATGCCTATGATCACCGAGCTGATGAAGCTTTAACTATGAGAATAGATGTATTAAGTTTATTCCCTGAACTCATCGCCAATTATTGTGAAGCGAGTGTTTTGGGTATAGCCTTAGAAAAACAGCTCTATGAGCTGAATGTACACAATCCTCGTGATTATACTTTAGACAAGCATAAACGAGTTGATGACACCCCTTATGGTGGTGGCGCTGGTATGGTGCTTCAGTGTCAGCCGTTTATAGATTGTTTAGAACTTGTCTTAAATGATAGTAACCGTCATTGCAAGGAGCGTGAAGCGGGACGAAGCAATCTCACAGATGGTATTGAAATTATAGTCACCAGTCCTTCTGGTAGAAAGTTCAACCAAGAACTTGCTCAAGAACTGTCTCAGAAACAGCAGTTGATAATTCTTTGTGGACGTTATGAAGGTTTTGATCAAAGAATAAGAGAAAGAGCAACTATGGAGATCTCCGTTGGTGACTATGTGCTTACTGGAGGAGAATTGCCCGCTTTAACTATTATTGATGCAACTTTACGTCATATACCAGGTGTACTTGGTGATGCAACGAGCATTGAAGAAGAGAGTTTTAGTGAAGTAAATTACTTAGCGAAGCTTGAAGAGTTGCAGATATCTAAAAAAGAACTACAAATCTTGCTTGATGAAACTGGACTTAATAAAGATGACCTCAAGTCTTTAAAGCTACTAGAATACCCTCAATATACGCGTCCGGCAGAGTTCCATGGTAAGCGAGTTCCAGAGGTTTTAGAGCAAGGTGATCATAAGAAAATATTTCTTTGGAGATTAATCCAAGCTATTAATTTGACTAAGCAACATAGAAAGGATTTAATAAAGTAATGCACTATTTAGAGATTGCGTTACTAGCTGTTATTCAAGGTTTAACCGAGTTCTTGCCTATAAGTAGTTCTGGACATTTAGTTATAGTGCCTAAATTGTTTGGTTTTAAAGATCCTGGTTTGGATGTGGATGCTTTCTTGCATTTAGGGACGCTTGCTGCGACTCTGATTTATTTTCGTAAAGAAGTGTTGGCGATGCTTACAAGTTTTTTTTCTAAGAATGCTGCTGATCGTAAACTCACTATCGGAATCATTATTGCCACTATACCTGCTATCGCTATTGGTTTTGGAATGAAGGATTTCTTTGAATCCGGCTTGGTGAGATCAACTGCGTCAATAGTTACGACTCTATTATTAGGTTCAGCTTTAATGTATTCTGCTGATCTGTTGGTAAAGAAACGAGTAGAGCATAAAACTATCGAAGATTTGTCGTTGAAGCAAATGTTTTTTGTTGGTGTGATGCAAACGCTGGCACTATTTCCCGGTGTATCACGTTCGGGTTCTACTATCTCTGCTGGTTTGTTCACAGGTTTAAGTAGAGAAGCGGCTGCAAGATTTTCGTTTTTGGTAGGGTTACCTGCTATCGCTGGTGCTGGTTTGCTTGCAGTTAAAGATTTAATCTCAAGTCCAGTTATAGATTCAAGTTTAGATTGTGGTAGTTTAGCTTTGGGTTTTGTTCTGAGCTTTATTTCTGGCTATTTGGCTATAGATTTTATGATTAAGTACTTAAAGAATCACTCTTTAATTTGGTTTATTGTTTATAGAGTGGTTTTGGCTGGGGTGCTATTAATTTAGAAACTTATATTCTATTAATTATAATATATTGACGCATTGCTCTTAGATCGCTAGTATTAGCTCTGTGAGCTTATTAGGATCACGGAATATACAATATTGTCGTGCTGCGTTTTCTATGTATCATGATGATGGTGATGGCAGTGGTCGTCCTAAATTTAAGACAGCGTTTAGTCCGGGAGATTCAACGAATAGATTATTAGCTGCAAGTTCTCTAAGAGATGAGGTTGATTCTACTCCTCGGGAGATTTTAAATGATCTACCGAATTTATTTGAATTATTTACTGGCAATAAAGTATTAGGGCGAAATGAAATTATTACTAAATTATCACAAGCTGCTCTTGCACTTAAAACGTTTAGTGATGAAATTCCTGAATCTCATTCTAGGCTTTCAACTAATCCATATTTAATTTTTACTGTAAAGAAGTCAGAGAGCGGCGTACAAGTTTTATGTATAGAAGATCCTCGGGCTGATGACTTCCACAAAAGATTAGAGGTTGAAATATTGCCTTCAGGAGAAATTAAGAATATTAGTTATAATCATGGTGATCATTTGGCTTTGATTCTTGATCAAGAAGATACTAAATTAAGATGGGCTTTGCCACCGCAAAATTTAGCAGCTATTCCAGATTCTTTTACTCAATTAAGAAGGTTAGGACTTTTGTTAGGAAAACTAGAGCAAGTGGTTTCTAGAAAAGAAGGATTATTGTCGGAGAAATTTTTTATAAGAGACTTGGAGCCTTTGGCAAAGGACGTTGTTGCACATTTGGTTTTATCGGGATTGCATGATAATGCAATCGGCTTTCCTGGATTGACTTATAAGTTTTATTCCAATGCTGATCATACCTATAGTGTGGAGATTAATTCTGAATTTGATTCGAATCTGAATACTAAATTTGAAGTCGAAGCCTATCCTGATAAAGATGCCTTGCGTCGTTTGAGTTTTCAAAGGGGTTCTACAGTAGTTTCTTATAACAGAGATAAAGACAGGAAACCTTTAGTTAAGCATTAATAAGAAGGTCTAGGCAAAGACGCAATGAGTTTTGCTAAGATAATAGCCCATGCTGTCGCAAATTAATATGCAATCTACTGATGATTCTTGGTTCAAGATCGATAAACCGTTAGTCATCGAAAAGCTTGCCGACGATGTTGTCGCTAATGCGATGCAGAGTCTTAATCCACCACCACCGTTTTCTCATCGTATGGTGAAGAAGGAAACTTTATTAGAACAGTTGCACTCTGCAACTGATTTATTATTGAGAACTAATAAATTTTCACAAAATCAGACACGTTATTTTAGGAATTGGTTAAAAGCTTTAGAAGGAGTTGTTAATACTCTGAAAAATAAAGTTGAATCTAATCAACAACCAGTACCAGTAGCTGCATCTTGAAAATTCATTTAAGCCTTCAAAACTGAACTTAAACTCAACGCTTTGGCGATCTCATTTATATCAGCTTTATAAACTATCTCTGCTGATTTAAAGTCAGATTGTTCCATGGCTACTTTTGGGTCTTTAAGTCCGTTACCAGTAAGCACGCAAACTACTGTTGACTCTGGCATGATTTGCCCTTGCTTAGCGGCTTTCAACAAGCCAGCTACGCTAGCAGCTGACGCTGGTTCACAAGCGTAACCTTCTGAAGAATGAATAATGCGATATGCTTCAAGCATCTCTTCATCTGTAACAGAATCTATAAGACCAGCAGATTCATCTCTTGCTGCTTCTGCTTGTTTCCAGCTTGCAGGATTACCGATACGAATAGCAGTTCCTACAGTTTCTGGTTTGTCGATAACATGACCTTTGACTATTGGTGCAGCGCCAGCGGCTTGAAAGCCATACATCTTTGGTCTTGCTGAAGCATTGCTTACGTAATCTTTGAAACCAGCCCAGTAGGCGGTGATGTTACCAGCGTTGCCAACAGGGATACATAAATAATTTGGAGCTTCACCTAATTCATCGCAGATCTCATATGCAGAAGTTTTTTGTCCTTCTATTCTGTATGGATTAATAGAGTTAACTAATTCTATCGGATATTTAGCTGATAGGTCTTTTACTATGTTCAAAGCCTCATCAAAATTGCCTTCTATCTGAATTACTTTAGCGCCATAAATCATAGCTTGAGATAGTTTGCCGAGTGCAACGTAGCCAGCAGGAATAATCACATAGCAATCTAGTTCATAGCCTAGCCCACGTGCACGTGCTGCATAAGCTGCAGCTGATGCTGAAGTGTTGCCAGTGCTAGCGCAGATGATGCGTTTAGCGCCTTTCTCTACGGCTTTAGAAACCGCCATCGTCATACCCCTGTCTTTAAAAGAGCCAGTAGGATTGAGACCTTCTATTTTTAAGAAAACTTTTAAACCAGGTACTCCAGTGAGTTTGGCGATGTGAGGTGCTGGAACTAGTGGGGTGTTACCTTCGTGAATGCTAATAATCGGAGTTTGATTATTCACTGAAAGATATTGAGAGTATTTAAGTATTGTGCCTTGGTACATATCAAACTAAATTATACTGCGTATCGCGCTGTGCTGCTTGCTTGCCAGTGGCTTCAATATAGTAGCGCATCTCATTGACACTAGCTCTATGAGTGGTGTTGGCAGCGGAAACTACATTCTCTTCCATCATGTTCCCACCTAAATCATTGCAACCGAATGCCAATGACACTTGTCCTAGTTGGTGACCTTGAGTTACCCAGCTAGCTTGAAAATTCTCAAAGTTATCTAAGTAAATCCGAGCGATAGCAGTAGTGCGTAAATAATCTTCACCGCCAGAATTAGCGTTATAGCTAGGAAGCTTGCCTTGCTTCTCCATGGAGTCCATGATCTTACCGAGTGGTGTATCACCACGCTGGAAGTTCCAGGTGACAAAAGCAGTGAATCCATGAGTGCGATCTTGCAGTTCACGTAAGGTTCTAAAGTGTTCAACTCTATCCTCGTAAGTTTCTACATGTCCGTACATCATGGTAGCTGATGAGCGGAATCCTATACTATGAGCGGTTTCCATGACATCTAGCCAAGTTTGGGTAGTGATTTTTAATGGAGCAATAATTTTGCGTACTGATTCTACTAAAAGTTCTGCTCCAGCTCCAGGAAGAGAATCCATGCCTGCAGCTTTAAGAGCTAATAAAGTTTCTTTCACCTGTTCCATGTTAGGAGTGCGAATAGTTTTTCTATTAGTACCATCGCCATAAGCGTCGGCAGGAGTGATTCGTTTTTCGGTAATATGAACTATTTCTGCGGGACTTAGAGCATGCAGTGTAACGCTAGGGAAGTCTTGCTTAATTCTTTGAAATAAATCTACATAGTAATCTAAGCCCAAAGCCGGATTGTGACCACCTTGTAGAAGAATCTCAGTACCATTGATGGCTACTAATTCTTCAATCTTAGGCTTCATTTGTGTTTCGTAGTCTAAGACATAAGCTTCTGGAAATCTATTTGGAGTGCTTGCTATCTCATCGCCCTCGTTCTTAGCAGGCGGAGTATAAAACGCACAGAAGGTACAATTCGCTGTGCAGACATTGGAGTAATTAATATTGCGCTGCACTACATAGGTAGCAGGCTCTTCATTAGTGTGTTTATGTTTGCGAAGTTCATTAGCGGTATAAGCTAAGTCTAAAGGTGAAGCTTTGTAGAATAGTTCTACTGCTTCAGCTTCGCTAATGCGTTTGCCGTGGAGAGCTTTATTGAGAATTGGGTTTGCAGTTTTAAGCATTAGTCATTTCTCCAACAGCTTTAACAACCTTATCTAGTAACGCTTTATCGTTACCTTCAAAATACACTCTGCACATAGCCTCAGTGCCACTAGGGCGAGCTAATAGCCAGATCCCGTTTTCTAAGTAAATTTTTACACCTTCAGTTTTATCGACGTGCATAACTTTGAGTCCAGAGATTTCTTTTAAATTAGCATCATTAAATTTATTCATGAAAGCTTGTTTGGCATCACCGTCTAGATGCAGATTTAAGCTATCGTAAAAATACTTCTTGCCCACAAGTTCTTGGACTTCATCCCATAATTCAGAAAGCTTCTTTCCTGAGATGGCTAAAATTTCTGCTAAAAGTAAAGTGGCAAGTATGCCGTCTTTTTCGGGGATATGCCCTAGGATACTCATGCCGCCTGATTCTTCGGCGCATAATATGGTAGGCTCTCTGCGCATAATTTCACACAACCATTTGAAACCTACTGCTGTTTCTATGACCTGCATATTGAATTTATGTGCCACCTCGTCTAGTAAGTGAGTAGTGGCTACTGTACGCGCTACGACTCCAGTATAACCACGCTTCTCAATTAGATACTTAAGTATAATTGGCAGGGATTTATTTGCTGGATAAAAATTCCCAGCTTCATCCATAAAGGCGAACCTGTCAGAGTCACCATCGTTTGCCGCTCCTAGACTGGCTCCAGAGCTGATGATACGTTCTTTTAATTCTTTCAGTATAGATTCTTTAGGATCAGGCATTGAGCCGCCGAAAGTAGGATCTTGGAAATCGTGCAAAGTTTCCACTTGGAATCCAGCTTCCTCTAATAATTTATTGGTGTAACCGCGACCACAGCCATACAGAGGATCGTAGACTAGTTTAGTTGGAGATTTTTTGTTGGCATCTTTAATAGCGTCGAAGTTTACTAGAGTTCTGATCTTTTCGAAGTAAGCTTCCTTAGGATTGATGATTTGTTTAGTGCCTTGTTTATCACTCTTTATCAATTCACCTTGAGCTGCTAATTCTATTTGCTCTAAAATTAAGTCTGTGATTGCTTTAGAAGCTGGTCCTGCATATTCTGGTATGTATTTAATACCCATATATTCAGGTGGATTGTGGCTTGCAGTGAAAGTAATGGCACCACATGTGCTTACCTCAGAAGCCCCATCTGCTGCGTTACGCGAGTCCTTATACTTGAGACTTGCCGCAAAGGCAATTACTGGTGTCGGTATAGGATGATCGGTACATAAAGTATCGATACCCCAAGAGTTAATTACGTCAGAAGCGAAGCTGGCAAATTTATCTGCTAGGAATCTAGCATCGTAACCAATAACTAACGGCTTGTCAGTGCCGTAGTTCTCTAGGATATAAGCAGCTAAACCGTCCAAAAATATTCTCAGGTTTTTATAAGTGAACTCTTTAGCAATTAAAGCTCGCCAACCATCAGTTCCAAACTGGATATCGTGTAATTTAGAGCGCTCGGAAAATACTGCCATAAGGCGTATTTTAGCATCTGTGAGCGGATATTGTTAGCCAGTTACTGACATCTCAAACTCAATAGCCTTCACGAACATTAAGCTGATCTTGTTGCCCCATTGTTCTACGCTGAGGTTGAGCCCAAGGCTTTCGATGGATTTTTGTGATTCAAGCCAGATGCTTGATGGCGTTTGTGTTTTATCAGAGAAACATTTTGCTAAGAATTTTGAGAAGTTAACAATTTTTGCTAATTGTTCATTCTTAGGTTTAACTCTATCTGTTTTGAAATCGTTTTGTATCAAATCCACTACTGGAGATGGCATTGAATAATACTTAAACAATTTAGAACCGAATTCTGTATGATCGAATCCAAGTACTACTATCTCAGCTTCTTTCTCGCTCATGCCCATTGATACTTTCTCATCAATTTTTTCCTGAGATTCAGGATCATTGATGCTAAGTACTTGAGCTGGAACATCTGCAAGTAAAGCCGCAAAGAAAGCCACTTCTTTATCTTTGTAATCAACCCATTTTGCAATTGATTTAGCAATAATAGCTGCTTTGAGAGATAAATTAAGTTTTGCTTTTTGGTTTTCATTAGTAAGTCTGTCTACTAATGCACTATGATATTTTTTTGCAAAATCCACTTCAAGTGAACTTTGTATGAATGATCTTTCTAGATTAGAAATAGCGTTTGCTAGATCTTCTTGTTCGATATTTTCATTGTCTTTGAGAGATGGAATATTTAGCACATGAGCGGCAGCTTCTTTGTCTTTGGTTAGTTCTTGAGCCATGTCGTTGTTCTTAATGTTCACCGAGTAAGCCATTCTTAAAAGTTTGAATAAGTAAGCAGGTTGTTGTGGTAAATAATTTGTGTCTTTGATTAATTCAGACATCTTGCCAAAGGCACCGATTCCAAAAGTGAAAAGTGCTTTTTTGGTTGAGTTGAGTTCTAACATGGCTAATTCTCTCCTGTGAATTTTACTATCGCTATATATGTGTCTATCGGATAATGGGAGCTTCTCTGCAATCAAATTTCCTAAATTCAACCGTATAATCTAGGCTAAATTGTGGGCTCGCGATGACGCCAAATTATGTCACAATTAATAAGCTGGAATTATGGTTAAGCTTAAGTTAAAGAATCATAGTGATAATATAACCCTGACCGGGCTAATGGGCTCTGGTAAATCATCGGTAGGCCATCATTTGGCGTCCCTTTTGAAGAAGGATTTCGTGGATACTGATACGCTGATAGAAGAGCGTCAAGGTTGCAGCATCAATGAGATCTTCAAAGAGCATGGTGAAAAATACTTTCGTAAATTAGAAAATGAAGTTATCCGCGAGTTATTAGAGTCTTCAAACCAAGTTATTTCTTTAGGTGGCGGTGCCATAGTCAATGATGAGAATCGCAAACTTATCAAATCACAATCAAGTTTAATTGCCCTTGTGGCAGACCCTCAGGATCTCTACGATCGTGTCAAACGTCGTAAGAATCGTCCTTTGCTTAAAGGTAAGGATCAGCTTGCTACTTTAGAAGAGTTATGGGAAGAGCGTAAACCAGCTTATATGGATAGTCACTTTCAAGTGGATACTACTGGTAAATCCATTAGTGCTATCGCTTTAGAGATTATTAAGGCATTAGGTTTGCGTAAACCTAAGGTGCATGAACTTGAAATAAATATTCCAAGAATTGGTTCGGATTACAAAGTGATTTATAAAGACTTAGACAAGATAGATCTTAAAGCTATTAATGCTGGCTCGCAAGTCTTGATAGTTAGCCAGAAGCCAGTTGCTAAGCACTATTTAGATATACTCAAGGATCGCTTGGTTGCTGATGCTTATAAAGTATCTACTATGATTATTGATGATGGAGAAGAAGCAAAGAACTTCCTTACTTATCAATTAATTCTCCAGAAGCTTTTAGCACTTAAGTTTGAGCGTAAGGATACTTTGATTGCTCTGGGTGGTGGAGTTGTTGGTGATACCGTTGGCTTTGCTGCATCTACTTATTATCGCGGTATAAATTATGTACAAGTGCCTACCACATTGCTTTCTATGATTGATTCTTCGGTTGGTGGCAAGACTGCAATTAATGTCCCGGAAGGTAAGAATTTAATTGGTACTTTTTATCAACCACACCTAGTGCATATAGATGTGAATTGTCTTAAGACCTTGTCTGATAGGGAATACAAATGTGGACTCGGTGAATTAGTTAAGTACACCTTGCTTGGTATGAAGTGGGATCATATTATAGGTGATGGGTTTTTCCAATATTTACTTGGACATATAGATACTATCCTTGCAAGAGATCATGATGTTTTAAATGAGATCATCAATCATTGCTTGCGCATCAAATCTGGTGTAGTAGCTGAAGATGAAACTGAGAAAGGTGTGCGCGCGCATCTCAATCTAGGACATACTTTTGGGCATGCAATTGAAGAGTTGACTGGTTATAAGAGATATTCACATGGTGAGGCGGTGGCGATAGGAATAGTTTGCGCTTGCTATTTGGGAGAAGAATTACATTGCTTCAAGCCTAAATATACTGCTGCAGTAATTGAACTTATGGAAAAACTTGGGCTTGATTATAAAGTACCTGCTGATATTAAATCCAAGGACATAATCGATTCATTTAAATACGACAAGAAAGTTGAGAATGGCAAGGCACGCTTTGTAGTCCCTAAAGCCAATATTGGGCGTGTGGATATTATGACCAATGTTGACTTAGACTTGGTGAAGGTTGCGATAGAGCGTAATCGTTAATATCCATATAGAAAGTTTTCTTGATCGTCATTGCGAGGAGCGAAGCGATCCTGACGTCGCTTCGCTCCTCAGGACAGGCTCCGCAATCTCACCATGTTAATGAGATCGCTTCGTCGTGCTTTGCACTCCTCGCGATGACAACTGATTAATTGGTTTGGCGATATGGTTAATTTGCTGTAGTCAAAACACCACGCTTGATTACTGGGAAGTAAAGCTTCAAGCTGTAATCATCTAGCATTCTACGAGCGCTGAAATCTTGTCCAACACTGAGAATTGAAGCGCGCATCTTTTCTACCCAAGCTTGAGAATATTGACCATTCTCTTTTTGGTAATAAAGAGGAATAACTTCCTTCTCTAGTAGGTCATAAAGTGATTCGCTTTCTTGATTGCACATCGCTTCGTAATCTTCAAGATTATCTGCTGGCTTGATACTCCAACCTAGTTCTGGCTTGTAACCTTCGTGCCACCAGCCATCTGGAATAGATAGATTCAACGACCCACTAGCAGCAGCTTTCATACCACTGGTGCCACAAGCTTCCTTGAGCATAATCGGATTATTCAACCAAACGTCGGTTCCGCCAGTGAGTAATCTACCTGAACTCATATTGTAGTTTTCTATTATAAGTATTTTACCTAGGAATCTTGGGTCACGAGAGTAGTTAAATATCTCTTGAATCAGTCCTTTACCAATGCCGTCAGCTGGATGCGCTTTGCCTGCAAACACAAATACTATCGGTCTATTAGTATCATTGATGATCTTCAATAATCTTTCAGGATTACGGAATAATAAATTAGCTCTCTTGTAAGAAGCAAATCTACGCGCAAACCCAATCAATAAAGTGTTTTCATTGAGGGGCTCTATCATAGATTTAACGTGCTTGATATCAAATCCTTTGCGTAAGTATTCTTTCTTGATTTGTTCTTTAAGGAAGCTAATCAATACTTGCTTATCTTCCTGGTGTTTTTGCCAGAGAGTTTCTTGAGATACAGCTTTAATCTTCTCAAAGTTAATCTCATGACCTTCTCTGCATAGACTCTTCATACCAGGTGCTAACCAAGTCGGCATATGTACACCATTGGTTACGTAATTAAAGTATCTATCTTGGTCAGACGGGAATACTGCCTTCCACATATCTTCGCTGACATCACCGTGAAGCAATGATACCGCATTAGCTTTACGAGAGACTCTCAGCGCTAGTACTGTCATTGAGAACTCACTGTAGTTATTAATGTTTCTTCCTAAATCTAAGAATTTGTGAATCGATACATTCATATATTCAAAAAACCTAGTAAGCATTTTTTGTACTGAATCAATAGGGAATGCTTCATTACCAGCTGGTACTGGAGTATGCGTAGTAAATACCGTGTGGTTCTGGATAGCTTTAACCGCTGATTCAAATGAGAATCCTTGAAGCATATATCTTCTGAGTAGTTCAGCAGATATGAATGCGCAATGCCCTTCATTTAAATGATACACCGCAGGATCTAATCCTAGAACGTCTTTGAGTAGTCTTACGCCTGCTATCCCGATAAGGATTTCTTGTCTTATTCTTGCTTCTCTATCACCTACATAAAGCTTAGAGCTGATAGTTCTATCTTCTGGACTATTACCATCGATATCAGTATCAAACAAGAATAATGGTACTCTGCCTACATTGGCTACTAATACGCGAGTCCAAACTATGCGATCTGGATACTCTACTGGAATCTTAACTGGTTCGCCAGCTTGGTTTAGTAGCATCTGTACTGGCAGGTTTCTCCAATCGTTCTGAGGGTAGTGCTCTACTTGGTAACCATCATGATTTATTTCTTGAACGAAGTAACCGTTTTGGTAATAGAGTCCAATACCTATCATGTTCTGATTCATATCAGAAGCGGCTTTCAGGTGGTCGCCTGCTAGTATGCCAAGACCTCCTGAATAAATAGGTAGTGATTCATGTATACCAAACTCCATAGATAAGTAAGCGATCACTGGTCTGTCCACGTCAACCAAGGTGTTTAATGAGAGTTCACCCATGTAGTCTTTAAATCTATTGTGAACACTATCTAACTTGGTTAAGAATGCTGGATTATTCTGTAATTCTTCAAAATCTGTATAAGGAATACTCTTAATAAGCTTGATTGGATTGTGCTCAAAATGCTCCCAGAGATCAGGGTTGAGTGATCTGAATAAATCTTGAGCATCTTCATTCCAAGTCCACCATAAGTTATACGCTATGTTGTTTAAAGCGCTGATACGATCTGGTAGATTGGATTCGAAGGCAAAGCATCGTAATGCCGGACGTCCCGCTTGTATATGGCAACGACAACCAGCAAATGGATTCTCGCCTTGCATAGTTTTATTCACTAATTCTCTTTCAAAAGCTTTACCTATGGCAATGTCATAAGCAGTCTTATAGCCGTTATAGATCTTGCTCCAGTCTATTTCTTTTCTTAGTTCATTAGTTTGCGCAATGATTTTATTCCTATCTGCTTTAACTGTGCAGAACTCTTGCATCATATTGGCAAGTGCTTGTATGGTTTCATCATGAGTTTTATTCTTTCTGTGTAGTACTTTAACTAATGATGACCAATCATGATCATTGATTTGTACCCAATAACCAAATCCTGCTAAATCAGAAGTAATGGTAGGAACTCCATTAACAGCGGCTTCTAGCGGAGTATAGCCCCAAGGCTCGTAAGCGGAAGGGAATAAGCTTAAATCACATACTTCTAATATATCTTCGTAACTAATATTGAATATGCCATCTCTACCATCTAAATATAAAGCAGAGAACACCACATTGATTGGATTGTTTCTTTCATCTAGTTCAAAGTGCTTTGTTGCGTTAATTATGGCGTCGTGATTTTTGTTCCATACTGGTGATATAGCCACTTCTCTATAATTAGGATCAGATGATTTAGGAAGTGTATAGTTACTAAGTTTTTGTTGGTCTGCGGCTACTAAAAATAGCATTAGTATAGGTGGGCATTTACCTTGCATCTGCGCTCTCAATCTAGATAAGGCTTCCAGGGTGATGTCATAACCCTTATTCTTAAACTCATAACGTCCAGAACTAACCCAGATTAAAGTATCTTCTGGTAATTTTTCTTCAAGGAACTCAGAGCATAATTCGAGTATTTGTGATTTCCTTGCTTTAAGTTTAGCTTCGTCACGCACTAATGGTGTTTTAACATCCATGCCGTTATAAACTACTAAATCAGGATTGGCACCTAATACTTTGAAAGCTTCTCTAGCAGTGATTTCGCTTACTGTTGTAAAACAATCTGATTTTTTGGCAGAAGCAGTTTCCATGGAGTGTTTACTTTGTACGCCATAGAGATGGGCTTTATCTGCGATGTTACGATCAGTTTCTATCTCATTATAATAATTTGAGTTAGTGTGAGCAATCGCTCTCCCCAGCATGGTTGCGTGAGTAGAGAATACTGTACCTACTCGCGGAAGATTCTTTTTAAGATGAAGTATCCCAGCTCCGCACATCCATTCATGGAAGTGTGCTACTGCTTGGTCATTAGGTTTGAGAGCAGTTTTAACTATAGACTCTATTACTTCGCCGCAGGCTGTCGAGAATAAAACTGGTTCTATATAGTCCCAAGCAGCTTCGTGTGAATCTACACCAAACTCTTCCCAATAAGAATGCAATAATTTTTCTACGTCATATTTTTCTTTGAAACCGCCCACTAGGATTACCTTTGGGCTGCCAGCTACTTTCCATCTGCCCATGCGACAAGGTAGCTTTGTTTGCTCTAGAGCTGGGCGAATGTGATCGAAGAATGGTTCATTAGTTTCTTCAAACTCTACACTCTGACCCAGGTCTGGACCAAGTGCAATGTAACCATCGCCATAATTTTCTAGGGACTCTGCAATCTTAGTAGTAATAACGGTGTGTATACCACCTACTTTGTTACAAACTTCCCAACTTACTTCAAATAGATATTCCATACTTTTTAGATATACCCCTTTGGCTCTCACTTCTTAGAGGACTTCTCTAGACTAATTGCCTTCCTGTGATTGACTGAGCAGATAATACTTCCTCAAAGTCTTTGAGAACGTTTTGATAATTGATATAAGCTTCATACGGACTTTCATATGGATTGAAATATTTATGAACATCACCATCCGAGAACCATTTAGTACACATATAGTAGAAGTGATCTGAAGTTTGTAAGGATTGCCAGGTAGCTATTAAGTCAGGATTATTAGTAGCGTATACCTGCTTCTCAAGTTTGAATACTGACTCTAGGGCATCATCTTGTAAGTGATTGCCTTTCCACGCACTTAAGTCACGTTCCATATCAGCCCAGGATATATAGTTCGGCACATCAAGCTTGTCTTTAACTTCATAAGTAGCACTTACTTCTGATGGGGTGTTGAATTTAAAGCTAGTATGGCTCAATAAATAATCAGGAAGCGCCCACATGAAATCAAAAATGCCAGTCTCAGTCCATTGATGCTCACCGAAAGTTTCATAGTCCATAAATAGATTGATGGTTTCGGCGTTACCGTCAAAGCCATGTACCCACTGAGAAAATTTATCTGCTGTCAGCGGATGCTCTTTCCAACCGCGATTGGAGAATCTGAAAGCTATATCGTCTGAGAGTTGATAGTTTCTCAGTAGAACTTTGATATTAGAACAATTTATAGGTTGATAAACGAAATTAGCATTGCGCCAGTCAAGTATTTTTTCTGTACCTTCCGCAAGAATAGTTTTATATCCTAAGCGTTCAGCCATAGCAGCGATATCATTGTTGTAAATCAATTCAGTGTTTCTAAAAGTTTGACTATGATAACCAAATTCTCTTTCAATAAGTTCTTTGTGTTTTTGAATTTGGCGTTCATGCTCTTCTATGGATTGTAAGAAAGCTAAACTATGATAGTAAGTTTCAGAAATTAATTCTACGCAACCGGTATCTACTAAGCGTTTGAAAGAGTCTAATACCTCAGGATAGTATTTTTTCATTTGCTCTATAGCTACTCCTGAAATAGAGTAGGAGATTCTGAAAGCACCATTATGACGTTGAATCAAATCAAGCATCATTTGGTTTGTAGGTAAGTAACATTTCTTAGCTACTTTATGAAGAATTTCGTTATTCGCTTTATCGTCTTCGTAAAAATGAGATTTGTTGATATCAAAAATAGTATATTTGCGTAACCTTTTAGGTTGGTGTACTTGGAAGTAAAAACAAATACTTGGCATAGCTATTAGTAATGATAGCTCTTTTGCCCTAATTTTTCGTATATTTCTAATACCTTGTGAGCAGATTTATCCCATTGTATATGTTTGAGTTCTTCTGAGGCTTGAGTTAGTAGTTCTTTCTGCAAAGCTGGATACTTAATTACTGCATAGATCTTATTGGCTAATTCATCAGTGTCCCAGAAATCCACTTTTAATGAGTGATTCAGCACTTCTGCGACCCCTGATTGTTTGGAAATTATCACCGGCACATCGAATAATACTGCTTCAAGACAAGAAATACCGAAAGGCTCAGAAACACTCGACATTACATACGCATCACTAGAAGAGAATATTTCTTCTACCTCTTCTCTATCTAGAAACCCTGTGAAATGCACATTTCTGCCGATTCTTAGTTGCGCTGTGCGTTCTATAAGGCGGTTAATCATATCGCCGTAACCAGCAATAACAAAGCGAACATTTTTCTCTCGCTTTAAAACTTTAGCGGCAGCTTCAAGGAAATAATCTGGACCTTTTTGAAAAGTTATTCTGCCCAAGAATAATACGATCTTTTCTCCAGGCATTTTGCGCAGTACTTCGTACTCTTTGTTTACTTTGGTCTTGGAAACTGCGTTATGCACGACAGAAATTTTCTCTGGAGAAATATTGTAAAATCTCACGATGTTATTCTTGGTGTAATAGCTCACCGCAATAATATGATCAGCTGCATCGAGACCGCGTTTCTCTATTTCAAAAATCTCTCTATTAGTATGAAAACCACTGCGATCAGTTTCTAATGCGTGCACATGATAAATCATTGGCTTGCCGCTGACGCGTTTAGCTTCCACTCCTGCCATGGCTGTCATCCAATCATGAACGTGGATTACATCGTGTTCAACTCTTTGAGCTATTACGCCTGCAATATAGGCATAACGAAAAACTTCAGAAACTAAATTAGGACCATAGTCACCTTTAAAATATAATTTGTAAGATTTATCGCTGCTAGTTTCATTTGTATGAATTTGATATTGCTCTAAGAATTTTAGATAGCCTTCTTCAGTCAAATAAGGTCTCAGAGGGGAGTTGATGGATATCATCTCTACTCCACTTAAATACTCTTCAAAGCTGTATAAAGTATCTTTTCTGGTTAGTTGTACTTCGGAGCTGGAAAGTAAATTAACATGCAAATCGCTTGCTGGAGCTGATTTGACATTTGGTAGAACAAAAGTTACCTTTGTTCCCAAGTCGTTTAAAGCCTTTGTTAAATCAAAACATGCGACTCCCAAGCCCCCGCTAATATATGGCGGGAACTCCCAGCCAAACATTAGAACTTTGTGCTTCAACTAGAAACTCCTATCTTAAGTTTAACTAATTTCTCCTTTCTGCAACAAGTCTTATTAGGATGTATTGAAAGTTTTAATAAGAGATATAATTAAGCTATGCAGATGACTGAGGAGCAGAGCACCACCAGTAAGGAATCTCTAGGTGAATCCGGAGTGATTCTAAATCAAGAATGGATAGACACTAATGGTTTAGGTGGCTATGCGTCAAGTACAGTCCTAAACTGCCATACAAGGAAGTATCACGGTTTACTTGTTGCTGCTGACTTGAATACTACTGAGCGTCAGGTCTTACTTTCTAAATTTGATGAGAGTATTGAATTAGAAGATAAGAATTATGCTCTTAGCTTCCATTATTATCTTCCTGATACTTATGTACCAAGTGATGAGTCTAATATTTTGAATCAAGAGTTTAGCTCGGAATATAATCCTAAATGGGTCTATAGCACTGATGATTTTCAAATAACAAAAGAACTAATAATGTTACATGGTTTTAATACCTTGATCTTGAAATATCAACTTAAGGCTAAAAAGAAACAGAATCTGACATTAAAGCTGAGACCATTATTAGCATATAGAAGCTTTCATCATTTAACTAAGGAAAACGAAGCTTGTAATTTAGCTGTAGAACATCTTAGTGATGGTATTCATCTACAGCCTTACGCTAATATGCCAGCTTTATTTATTCAAACTACGCTTGATAGTGAGTTTGTTGAGCACTCTTGTTGGTATAAGAACTTTTCTTATCAACAAGAAGAGAAGCGTGGTTATGATTACGTCGAAGATTTAGCTTCACCTGGATATCTAGAAATAGAGCTGTCCGATAAACCAGTCTATGTGAGCGTTTCTGCGGATGCTCAAGTAATTGAACATGAAGATTTATGGCAACGTGAAATTCACAGACGCAAAAACCTACTTACAAAGAGTCATGTTGCTAATAAGAATAATAAATTTGTCAAAAGTTTGGAGAAAGCGGCTGCGGATTTCGTTATTCAGACTAAGGACAATAATTTATCTATTATCGCTGGCTATCATTGGTTTGGTTCTTGGGGAAGGGATACTATGATTTCTTTGCCGGGTACTTTTATGCAAACAGCTTACCAAGGGGATTTCAAGAAAGTTATTCGTCATTTCTTGGATTTCCAGAAAGATGGTTTGATTCCTAATATGGTAGGTAAGGATATCGAATCTTCTGCTTACAATAGTGTCGATGCCTCTCTCTGGTTGTTCTGGGCAATACAACAATTTAAGATACATACTAAGAGATATGATTGGATTAAATATGAGTTCTGGGATGAACTGAAAGATATTTTTAATGCTTATGCTGATAGTCGTCCTGCAACGGTTAAGTGCAAGCGTAATGGTTTGTTAGAGACTGGTTCTGAGAAAGAATCTCTGTCATGGATGGACGCTTGTCTGGATGGGCGTTCGGTGATTCCTCGTTATGGTTACTTAGTAGAGATCAATGCGCTTTGGTATAACGCAGTGTCATTTGTAGAAGAGTTAGCAAAACATTTTAGTGATCCTATTATTAGTAAGGCTACTGATTACAAAAAACGCATCGCTGAATCTTTCACTCCTTGTTTTTATAATGAAGAGCATGGCTATCTTGCTGATTATGTAAGAGATGGAGTGCAGAATTTACAGATTCGACCTAATCAAATTCTTGCTATCTCTTTACCGTATTCTCCAGTTAGTGATGAGGTTGCGGTGAAGGTTCTAGCCTTGGTTATAGAGGAGCTGTTCACGCCAGTTGGCTTGCGTACTCTTTCTCCTAAAGACCCAGCTTATTGTGGCGTCTATGATGGTGGCACTTATAGTAGAGATAGGGCTTATCATAATGGTACTGTTTGGCCTTGGCTGATTGGTCCATTGGGTGATGCTTTGTTTAAACTCAACAATAATAAATCCAAAGCTAAGAAACAAGTTAAAGCTATTGTAGATAGATTCTCTGAAGTTATTAATGAGGCTGGAATTGGTTCTATATCAGAGATATATGATGGCGACTTCCCTTATACGGCTCGTGGTTGTATTGCTCAAGCTTGGAGCGTAGCTGAAGTGAGAAGATTATTGATTAAGACTTCAGCTTAAGTAACTACTCAGCCGTCTTGTAATTACTATCCTAATAGCTTAAGTATTTTATATAAGGTTTTCTTGGCAGCAAGTTCTCTAATTTGTTCTCTGCTGAGATTACGTCTATGCTGCAAATCTAATTTTTCAATAACAGGATTTGTAATTTTAGGTAAAAGTATCCCAATATAAATAGTGCCCACCGGTTTCTCGTCGCTGCCGCCATCAGGTCCGGCAATCCCTGTTATAGAGACGTTTATGTCGGCTCCAGATATCTTGGCTAAGCCTAGAACCATTGCTTCTGCACATTCAGTGGAGACTGCTCCATGTTCTTCGATGATTTTTTCTGGAACCTGAAGTATTTTAATTTTGGCTTCATTAGAGTAGGTGACTAGATTTAATTTAGTGTAATTGGATGAGCCGGGTATGTCCGTCATTAATTTACTTAGTAAACCTCCCGTGCATGATTCTGCAAAAGCAATGCTTAGATTTCTTGCTTGTAATTCATTTGCTAATACTGATGCTACTGTATCTTCATCATAACCATAAATATAATCACCAAGAATCTTAGTAAGTTGTTTCTCGCTTTCTTGAATCATTTTTTGTGCTTGAGCTGCGTCCTTGGCTTGAGCTGTAATTCTTACATAAACATCACCTAGGGCTGCATAGGGAGCTAGGCTTGGATTGGCTTCTAGAAAGGGGTTGGGGAGATTATGTTCCTTGTAGTGATCGACTATGGTTTGTGCCATCTTTGATTCGGTGATATTGGTCATTTTAAGTTTGCGCGAAAGAATAATAGATTCGTTTTTGAGTTTGGATTTAATTAGTGGTAGACAATGATCAAGCATTGCTTCCATCTCACATGGCACTCCAGGGTAAGTAATAAATGTCGTGCCCCCAAACTCTGCCATCATGCCAATTGCAGTGCCTATGGGATTTGGAATGATGGTTGCTCCTTCAATAACACAAGCTTGTTTATAATTGATTCTCGGGATATTTTTTATGCCGCGTATGTGAAACTTTTCTTCAAGAATTTTTACTTGTTCTGGATCACTGGTAATTGCTTTGTTGAGAAACTTAGCAAGAGTTTCGTTGCTGATATCATCATCTGTTGGTCCTAAACCCCCAGTGCAAATCACCAAATCTGATCTACTTGCAGCCAGCTTGAAACACTCAATGATCCTGCCTTCATTATCGCCAACTACAGTATGGTAATAAACGCCAATACCGTTAGCCTGTAATAACTCAGATATATAAGTCGCATTGGTATTAACCGTATGCCCTATTAACAGTTCAGTACCAATAGCTATGATTTCAGCGCGCATTATTTATAAGAATACAATAAGTTTACTTTATTCTCTTGTTAGCGTGCAGTTATGTATAAAATTAACTGATATGCAAATATCGAAGCTTAAATTGACCCGACTTCTTTTTACAAGTGTTTTTTTGGTTCAAGTTCTTTCAATGGGAGTTAAAGCTGCCAGCTTGCCTCTTTGTCCTGAAGGCTCTAAAGACTGTAACCAAATTATCAGTAGTAATAAATTATTTGATAGTGAGTATGAAGTTTCTGCTAACTATGTGCCGATATTGCCTTTGAGAGCTATGGTGCAAGCGAATGTTTATAAGGAAAAAAAATCACTGACTATGGACCGTAGATACTATATTAAAAATACGGCAGGGAACTATACTGAATATCAAAAAACTTTTTTGCATATAACGATTAAGGGTAGCGGTATCATTGGTCGCGAAATCAATGCTGAAGGTACTTCGAATGATTATCCTCTTAAATATAAAAACGTCATGAAGTTCGGTTTGCCAAAAAGAGCCCATATGAAAATTAATGCGACACTTGATGGCATAACAATTTTGCAACTTGCAGTTCAAAGTGATGGAGACAAGATGACCAATAAAGTCAGTGGTACATACCTTGGTAAAATCGTAGATTATCAAACTAATTGGCGTGAAACAAAAGGTCAGCTAGCTGGAATCCCTTATCAATTGCATACTGAAGGGCTTATTAAAGAGAAAGATGCTTTTAAAGCTATTACCAAAGGCACTATTGGGAGTTCTTCAATCCACGGAGAGGTCAATATGATTAAACCAAATCTATTTGAGTCCGTTGAATATTACGGTCCTATAATGGTGAAGACTGAAATTATTGTTTTAGAGAAAACTAAATCCCATTAGGTACCCTTCTTATTTAATGGCGGAGAGGGTTCCTTCGGAGCGCTTACTGATAATTGTGAATGAGAAGCTTAGACCCGAAGATAGCTGCCAAAGGCAGCTGATGAGAACCCTTGGTGGATTCCTGTGTTTTCACCGTATACA
>JACCDV010572427.1_pt1 | contig 25925 bp, 26 predicted proteins | sample 7446131 | NCBI WGS metagenome assembly JACCDV01 (sample SAMN15323448, study PRJNA562643) | freshwater metagenome | isolation source: river surface water | place: USA:Blue River Watershed | collected 2017-08-17
CGGGCCGGCCTCCTGATACTTAATAGTCTACAAGTAATCTTAGTAAAGGGAAATACAGGCTGTGGAAAAGAGAAGGATCAATTCATTGTTGCCTTAGACAAAATGTGGAAAAGCTACACTTTTCGGTATTTTTTCGGGTAAAATTAATTATTAGCAAAATGAAAAAAGTCCACTATTATGCAAAATCTAACAAAAAAGCAGAAAGTAGTTCTTGATTATATTAATTCCTATATCCTAGATAATGGGATATCTCCTACTATTGAAGAAGTCAGAAAAGAGTTAAATCTAAAAGCTGTTTCTACTGTCCATGAACACATGATGTCCCTTGAACAGAAAGGATTTTTATCAAGAAACTTTAATTCTTCAAGAAATATTTCATCTACAAATAACATAAGAAAGATTATTGATATACCAATACTAGGGAGAATTGCCGCTGGTCAACCAATTGAAGCTATTGAGGTAGGTGATGAGTTTGTTTCTATTGTAGATCCAAACCTAAAAAACGCGAGAGACTACTACGCACTAAAGGTGGTCGGAGACAGTATGATAGATGAGGGAATATTTGATGGTGATATAGTCGTAATAAAAAAACAATCAGTGGCTGAAAATGGGCAAACAGTCGTTGCTATTATTGATGATAACGAGACGACTTTAAAAAAAATGTATAAGGAAAAGGATCAATTTAGACTGGAGCCTCGCAATCCTCACATGCAACCACTATTTCGGACAGATGTAGAAGTAAGAGGAGTTGTAGTAAAAGTTATCAGCACTATAGACAATAGTCCAAAACCGACTAAGAAGAAAAATACTCACGGATTTGACACTATTGATTTATTCGCAGGTGTAGGTGGAATTCGCATTGGGTTTGAACGTGCTGGATTTAAAACCGTTTTCGCAAATGATTTTGAAGCAAACTGTAAGTCTACCTATGATCTTAACTTCAAAGATTCAAAACTAGTTGTTGAGGACATTAGAAAAATCGGTATTGATGATTTGCCTGAATTTGATTTCCTTTTAGGAGGCTTTCCTTGCCAGGCTTTTTCAATAGCAGGACATAGACAAGGATTTAATGACGAAAAGAATCGCGGTAATCTTTTCTTTGATATTGCAAGAATTTTAGAAGCCAGACAACCAGAAGGATTCTTGTTAGAAAATGTTAAAAATTTAAAAAGCCACGACGGAGGAAGAACCTTTCAAATTATTGAGGAAACTCTTGCGGAGCTAGGTTATAACATTAAGGCCAAAGTCTTAAATACAATGGATTATGGTAATGTGCCTCAAAATCGTGAGCGTATTTATATTGTTGGTTTTAAAAACAAGTCTTATCATGAGAGATTTGAATTCCCAGCACCAGTAAAGTTAACCGTGAGTGTAACTGATCTCTTGGAAAAAAATGTTCCAGAAAAATATTATTACAACGGGAAACCTCTCTTTGAGAAACTTAAAAATGACGTAAAAGAAGAGGGTAAAGTTTACCAGTGGCGTAGACAATATGTGAGAGAAAACAAGAGTGGCGTCTGCCCAACCTTAACAGCCAACATGGGAATGGGTGGGCACAATGTACCAATTATAAAAGATAAGAAAGGCATTAGAAAGTTAACACCGCTAGAATGTGCTCGAATACAAGGTTTCCCTCAGGATTATAAGCTTCCAACCTTGGCAGACTCAGCCTTATATAAACAATTTGGTAATTCTGTTAGCGTGCCGGTCCTTGAATTAGTCGCAAAGCAGATGATGACAGCGATGCAGTAATTATTTATTTTTTTGATAGATTTTATCAAATTCCTGCACCATTTTACTGGTTGAGTCTTTGGCAAATATTTCAAAAGAATTTTTTACCGCTAAATTTTCATCCCAGTTTGAACTTCTTTGAAATTCTACTAGTTCTAATTTTATGAAACCAGGAAGAAGCTTTACTCCATTTATCGTAATAGACGTATCAGTTTCCAAATAAATTGATCCCTTATTTTCTTTTATAATAAAAGTGTTTTTTGTGTTTCCTTCAATCGCGACTGGAAGGTAGATACAGTGATTTGATTTGTAAACGAATTTATTCTCGGTCACTTCAATTTTCTGTTTAGTCAAAGCTCTAGTAACTTTTTCCACGTTGCACACACTCTTTACATATCTAGGGCTAACTTTTGGTTTGCAAGAAACTGTATTTTTGATTACCTGTTCTCTAGTGTAGGTGCCAATTAATCTAAAACTACCGACCTTGTTTGCCGGTTTAGGCTGCTTGGGTATAATGATACTAGAGTTTTTGTCTGATTTAACAAATATTGGATCTACTTTTAACAGATTCATATTTCTAGGATGAAATACCTCTTCTTCAAAAATCATAGTTAAGTAATCAGGAGATAAGTCTGATTCAACAAATAAATAGTAATCATCAATCATTTGTGGCTGTCTAACACCCATCAAATACTGGTCTTTTCTTAGAGCTTTTACTTCAACCCTAGGACGTTTATTGATAGTTTCCCATTTGCCATCCACATATTGAACGAAAGGAATGGTTACATTTTTATTTTTAATTCCAATTATATCTGGAGCATTTTTTTCTGATTCATTATTGTATAAAAAATAGTCAGGAATAGCGCCATATGGCCTATCTTTTAATAGAGCATCGAACACAGCCGTTTCCGCTAATTTGTTGAGCCATCGTTCAATGAAGCCTCCAATCAGGTCTCTTTTGGAAGACGTTCCTTGCAGATGGAGAGAGTCTGACCCATATTTCATTAGTATGAAATAGATAGTTCTGATTAATTCTTCTTTGGTAATTTCAATTGTAGGATATTGACTCATTAGGTTAGATTAAACAGTATTTGGTTAAAAATCAAATTTGAGACTTAGATTTTTTTAAAAGACAAGCTAGAGTAATTTTAGCAAGTTCTTCTTATGTTGCTAAAACCCGCTAATACAGGCCTTAATTCTGCGGAGAGAGATTCGGTCAGGAGTCGTAAATTTCATGTCGCTTTGCTCTTTGAAATTATACGCCCACGACCCTGACTCGCCTGTTGCTAAAGCAACATGACTCTGTCTTTCTCATTCCTACGTAAAGCGCGCAGGCGCTTTACTCTCTCTCCGCGAACAAAAATGGCACCCCAAAGGATGCTCATTTTTGTATTCGCGGAGAGAGAGGGATTCGAACCCTCGAAGAGCTTTCACCCTTAACGGTTTTCAAGACCGCCGCCTTCAACCACTCAGCCATCTCTCCAATTTATTTAGTTGTTCTTCAGTACGTCTTTTATTTTTAACCCCTCGACTTTTTTGTGAAAAGCTTCGCGGACTCCTTATAACCTAGCTTCGCATCGGTGATTCGTTCCTACCAACAATCAGATGAGATCTAAAGCAGATTAGATTTCATAGCCATCTCCCCATATATTCGGATGCTTCCAGCTCCTCCTTAGACACCATTTTCCTTGTTTTCTATTCAGCCGAACCTACTTCTGTAGGAACAGATACTAGCAAATTAGTGGGGAATTGTACACTAGGCTTGTGATACAATTTACCCAATGGCAGAAACACTTAAGGCAATAACTTGGGAAGCACCTGAGCATAGTCATACAGAAAAAGGCGGGGATTGGTTCTTTGCTTTCACGGTTATATTTGTAGCGTTAGTCTTGTCGGCAATTTTGCTGGGGAACTTACTCTTCGCACTGCTTCTTGCTATAGCTGGTTTAGCTTTGGCTATCTCAGCTTCTAGGCGACCAGAGGTGGTGCCGTATGCAGTGACTTTGCGCGGAGTACGCATAAATGACGATTTGTTCCCGTATACTACACTCCAGTCATACTACATAGATGAAGATGACCAAAAAGGACCTCAGCTCCTACTTCGTTCTGATCGATTTTTTATGCCGTTATTAGTCTTTACTTTGCCAGAAGAGTATTTGGATGATATTGAGGACATTTTGCGTGAGCGCCTACCGGAGGAGCACCTAGAAGAATCAGCTCTCGTTAAGGTGCTGGAATTATTTGGATTATAGGGTATTATGCTCAGGCGAGGAATTCCCACTTTGGTGGTAAGGCCCGTTTGCTCGACCGTCACAAATTTTTTTATTTCGTTACTAAATTTGTGGACGGGAGCGGAGTTCGCAATATAAATGAAAGCGAGCATCAATTTAACTGCTCACTTGCTCCCGTAGTTTAATGGATAAAATATCGGTTTGCGGTACCGGTGCTATAGGTTCGATTCCTGTCGGGAGCACAGTCTAGCGAGGCCTACCGAGAGGCTTAAACGCCTCATAAACAGCGATAAGTCTAGCTAACAACAAAACCACTCAATTCGAGTGGTTTTGTTGTTATCCCCAAAACTCGATAATAAAAACCCCAAGCACAACTAGCACGATGGCGATTAGCTGGAACACGGTAACCCTATTTCTTTCATGGACTGGAAATAGAAAGAGTAACACTAATAGTGTGATAGATTTCATTCCGCCAACTGCTGCTACATAAGCAACAAGCGGTGCAGCGGCAGTAGCAAATGTGAGACTCAAATATCCTAGCTGAGCAGTGACTTCTACCCCGACACTCATTCCAAGAAACTGCTTTTTCTGCTGTCTGATTCGAGCAAGAAAGCCGTTGCGGAATGGCGCAACAGTAGTAAATAAAATTATACCAAGCATGAAAATTCCTATTAATTGATAGAAATATACATATGCCGCACCGCTATACTCTGAGGCTAACTGAACCATAAAAAGAGTGCCTGCCCACACTACAGAAAGGGGTATCATCCGAATAAGAAGACCGGTTGAGATCCGTGTTTTTAGATCTTTAATATCTAGCAGATACGAACCAGATAGTAATACCACAATACCTAATAGTGAGACGAGTGTAACAGAAGCCCCTAGTAACCACTCGGTAATGACAAGCCAAACACTCGCAAGTCCTAGGAGGGGGACCACTTGTTGAGCAGGATATTTAGTAAACATAAAGAAATATCCAATCCATACCATGACCATTGGTATTGCAGAAAATAGTGCGATGTATGTACCTTGGTTAGTATCGAATATTGAAGGACCCAAATACGTTCCTAATCCAATGATGCCAACAAAGGTAAAGAGGGTTGAGATGATAATCAGACCACCAGTCTCTTCATAAATACTAGAAGATTCTTTACGACTCGGATTATTTATTGTTAAGTACTCGTCAAAATAATTTACGAGACCCTCAAAGAATGAATAGGATAGGATAGGATGTATACTAACCACATAAATTTATTTTTGCGCTAGAAATAACATCTCGGGGCTATTTTCAGTAAATTCACTGCCATCCCAGTTACCATATACAGTTTCAATCTTGAAACCTGCTTCCTCAAGGAATTTTTCAATCACTTCCTTTGGTCTAAAAATTATTGAGTCAGTTGATACAACTATTTGGTCTGAATCTTTAAAATGATAATGTAACTCGTAATTCGCTAGAATATCAGTGGTACTCAGAATATTGCACCAATATTCGATTTCGCCTAGCTTTAGATCTGTAACGTGCTTTGGATTTTCTTTAGTCGGCCATTTTGCAAAAGATTCTGTTAGTGATCTGCGACTATCAAACAGAATGTGACCATTAGGATTGATAGCCTTAAAGGCATTCTTGAGCATTCCATTGAATTCATCGTCTGTAAGTAAAAATTGAGCGACATGGCTAGTCATCAGAAGTAAGTCTGCACTACAGCCCTCTAAAGCTGAGTAATCTCCCACAATCCAATTAATCTTTTCAGCAAACGGCTTTTCTTTAGCCAGATGGATCATTGGACTAGCTGGATCTATACCAACTACTTCGTATCCCTTTTTAGCCAATTCACAGGTCAGAAGTCCAGTGCCACAACCAAAATCAATGATATTTTTAGGTGCTAATCTATCAGTTTCTTTTAACCAAAAAACAGCATCTTCGCCAAGATCATTAATTGAGTCATAGGCTTCTACCAGTAATGGGTTAGTGAATTGTTTTGATTCTGCTTCACTCATATTATTTATTTTCTACAAAAACACACAATTCATTCCAAATTGCATCGGCAATTTCAATTTCGCCGGTTTCTTCTGACAACTTCACTCTCGCATCACCTTGTTCACCTGGCAGGTATACGGCTTGTCCAGCAAAAGGCTTGGCAGACTTAACTTGAGTAACCAATTCTGTTACTCGGCTCATGAACTCATCCTTCCCAGCTAGCAGTCCAGGATCAATTGCCATGACAAAGGTACCAGAGCCATCCTCCTCATTTACCTTAGGAGAACCCGCCAAAGCAAAAGCGCTACCTAACATCTGTACAAACAGTGAAAGTCCAAAACCTTTATGTCCTGCAAAGGTAGCTACTGATCCATCAAGAACAGCACCTGCATCTGTGCTTGGGTTACCATTTTCATCAAAAGCTATACCTTCTGGCAGAGCTTCACCTTTTAGCTTAGCTTCAACAATACCGAAAAAGGCTATAGCTGCTGTGGCATTGTCAAAAACTACTTCACCGCCATTGTATGGGAATGCATAACTGAATGGATTAGTACCAAGCTTCGGTTCAGACGAGCCACTTGGAGCGACAAAAGCGAAAGAACCATTGCCCACACAAACAAAACCGATGTATCCAGCTTTAGCAATTTTACGAGAGAAAAATCCAATCGCTCCAGATGAAGTAAAGGTATGGTTTGAAGCAACAACACCAACGCCATGTTTTGCAGCTAGCTCAACAGCCATTTCAGCTGCTTTGGCTGTGGTAACCATAGAATGACCGCCAGATAATAGTGCCCCGCACTTATTCTCTTTGACCACTTTCAATTCTTCGATCTCAGTAACTTTAGGTACGCCACCGGTAGCGATCTTAGCTATACCTTGATTGTTGCCTCGCATTTCTGCATATAAAAGAGTATCAATGATTGCTTGAGCATCTTCGCCAGTGTATCCAAGTTTATGGACACCAGTAGTTACTTTTGCCTTTAGGTCTGTAATTTTTACTTTCATATATTAATATTATAGCAAAACAGCACTTTAGTCAGTATTTAGGACCTCAAACTGACAATTTTATCTGCAAGTGTAATTTTGCTTCGTATGCAAAGTAGCAGTTCTCGTTTCTCGAATATTTGCCCTTCTCTCAGTATGTATTTAGCGTAGTTTCGGATATCAATATCAGAGACCTTCACATTTGATTCTTTTTCACCGAGTAATCCTGACTGAAATTTCTTTAATCGCTCTATCTCTGCTTTGATCCGTTCTTTCATTCCAATACTGTCTAGATCAATTTGATCCATCAAACCTGCTAGTTGTTCTATGAGGTCGTCTTCGTTAATATACCCACACTTGCACTGTTTGTTGTTGTGCTTGGTACATCCATAGTAGACGTAACGATGTACGTTCCCATTCTTTTGGTTCTTAAACTTTTCGTCAGCCGTGATACTAGAACCACACAGTCCGCAGGATATTAGTTTTGTGAAGGCAAATTCTTTACTATCACCCTTAGTTATCTGAACCGATATCTTCTCCTGTACCTGGTCAAATAGTGCTTTGCTTATTAGGGGTTTATGTTTTCCCTGATACCATTGTCCACCTCCAGTCGGGTACTCAAATGAGCCATGGTAGAAGTGGTTACGAAGCACCATGTACAAGTTGCCGAGGTGAAGCTGTTTGCCGTTTCTGGTTTTGAACTTAACTTCATCTCTAAGCCAGAAGTAAAGTTTGCGACCGCTATAGTTTTCGTACGCTACCTTTTCAAACATCTTTTTAATCACAGGTCCTCGTATTGGATCAATCTCAACTTCGCACTTTTTATCCCGATTCTTATTACTCAAATACCCTGTTGGGGGAGTGCTAGGCCATAGGCCCATCTCACATCTCGCTCGCAGACCCCGTTTGATATTCACTACCTTATTATCGTTCTCAAGTTTGGCTTGCGAACCTAGAATCATCAGGAGAAACTTCTCATTCGGATTATTACTGAACTTTTGTCCATATGTTCGTATCTCGTGAAGCACCCCCAAGTCCATCAGGTCTACAATCCGACCAAGGTCACCAGCATTTCTACTTATGCGGTCTGGTGCCCACGTTAGGATCCCGTTGTATTTACCGACCTTTATACCTTCGACGAGCTCGTTAAACACTGGTCTTGCCCCAGCTTCCTTGGCAGAGTGTGATTCCTTCTTTATTTCTACAATCTCTAAATTGTCCCGTTCTGCCATTGTGAGCATCTCCTTAATTTGAGAGTCGATGGACAGAATTTGGGCTTCTTCGCTTTCAGTACTCTTTCTGGCATAGAGGCAATACTTCACTGATATTGATAATGGCTCTATTCGTGGCTTTGCCCCTATTGGAGCTTCAATTTTGCTCATACACCACACTAATGACGCAACCTCTCTAGAGAGTCTAGGAGACTTAGTTGATGTTTGATTTGGCTAACAAGGGCGCTGATCGCATGTATTTTCATACGATTCTATCAATGACACATTGGTCCAATATGTCTATATTTCACAATACTCAATTAAAGTTGTAAAATGTCATTTAATATGGCTAAAAAACGAGATTCCTTCTTGGGTTCAGAATGGCATAAATGGGATTTACATCTTCATGCTCCATTAACTAAATCCAATGATCAATTTAAGGTGGCGGAAGGTATCGACGTTTGGAAGGCATTCTGTGACACTCTTGAATCCTCAGACGTTCAGGTGTTTGGAATCACTGATTATTTTTCAGCCGATGCATACTTCACTACACTTGAAAAATACAATGGTTTTTACCCTGACAGTACAAAACTCTTACTACCAAATATTGAAGTAAGAACGAGCTACGTTGTTAATTCTGCTCAAGAAGAAGTAAATCTTCATATACTTTTTAATCCCTCAATTCCTAAGCTTGATCAACAGATAAAGAAGTTTTTGGGTTGTTTAAATACAAACAAAACTGGGACGGGTAATGTACGAATAAAAGTTTCGGATTTAAATACAAAGCAAGATTACGAGGAAGCGACCACTACGAGAGAATTTATTGACTCTGCATTGAAAGACACATTTGGAGATAAGGTCGATATGACTGATTTTGCTCTAATTATTACAGCCGCAAACAATGATGGCATAAGAGCCGAGCGAGGTAAGAAGCGAAAAATGACGATAACCGATGAGCTTGATAAATTCAGTCAAGCATTTTTTGGAAGTTGTAGTAACACAGAATATTTTCTTGACACCAATCGACTAGAGGGAGAAGATCTAATTGAAGCAAAGCCTGTTTTCTCGGGTTGCGACGCACATTCATTTGAAGATTTAACTGCTTGGCTTGGTAAACAGGTCATCAAAGATGGTGAAATAATTAAACAACCGACTTGGATCAAAGCAGAAATTGATTTCGAAGGATTACGATACGCATTATTTGAACCCTGCGAAAGAGTATTTATTGGTGATGAGCCTGGCGTTTTGGAAAGAGTGCGTTCTAATCAGACAAAGTACATTAAGAAGCTGCATATCAATCAAATTAATGGTTATGACGGTAAGCATGGTGCGTGGTTTGAATCTGAAGAAATTGGATTTAATCCTGAGTTGGTAGCGATTATAGGAAATAAGGGAAATGGAAAAAGTGCTATCACAGATATCATCGGGCTACTTGGTAATAGTCATAATCAGAAATACATTGGGACAACCGGTAAGCCTGAGGAGCTTTTCTCATTCTTGAATAAAAACAAGTTCCTAAAAGGAAGCTACGCTTCAAATTTTACAGGTGATCTACATTGGTATGCGGGTGTTCCAGACTGCAAAAATCTTGATGGTGATACTGATACAAATTTACCTGAAAAGGTGGAATATCTACCGCAAAGATACCTCGAGAAAATCTGTGCAAATATTGAAGATGATGAATTCAGAGGAAAACTCAATGAGGTTATATTTGGCTATGTCGAAGATAAAGACCGCTATGGGCAATCAACCCTAGATGGGTTGATTGAGTATCTCTCAAGTCAAACTGAGGCAGATATTGAAGTCATAAAAGTATTACTACACAAGGAAAACGAAAAGGTAGTTGATGTTGAGGCCAAACTCTCCCCAGAATACAGGCAGAATATTGATGAAAAGAAACGAATTAAACAAAGCGAGCTTGATACGCACAATGCGATAAAGCCAACCGAGGTTCCAAAACCAACAACTGCGACTTCCGAAGCAGACAATGCTGAAATTGCTTCTCTTGAAACTCAGATTAGTACTCTCGCCACTTCAATTAGTGAACTCCGAACAGAACAAGCAATTGTTTCAAAGAAGGTAACAGACTTTACTCAAATTAAACAAGTTATCAGTCGCCAGATTGATGCTGTTAGTAACTTAAAAGCTACCTATGATAGCCAACTTAGTTCTGAAGGAATTGTATTTGACGACATCGTTTCTGTAAATTTTGATTCAACAAAGATAGATGATCTGGTCAGGAATAATGGAACAAGACTCAAGGAAATTGATAAACAACTTCTAACAACAAATCAAATTGATGCTCTTAATTTAAATGATGCTGATAAATTAATTGCTCAGCAGAGCAGTCTTGTGTATAGAAAGGATGAGCTTGAAAAGCAGAAACAGTCGATAGTCAATCGGTTGGATTTGCCGAACCAGTTATATCAAACCTATTTAAGAAACTTACAAAAATGGCAAACTCAGCTAGTCAATATTACTGGCACAGTAGATTCCCCAGCTGCAGATACTCTTAATTGGTGCACTCAAGAGCTCAGTGCAATTGATTCAACATACCCCGTCGAGCTTGCAACAGTGAGAGCTGAACGAATACGTGTGGCTAAAGAGCTTTTCAAAAAGAAAATCACTCTAATATCATTCTATGAATCAGTTAAAAAATCTATTGATGACGAAATTGGTAAATATAGTAGCGAGCTTGGTGATTACGACATCACAATAGAGGCCTCCTTGAGAATGGATAAGGTATTCGCAGACGAGTTTTTTAGATTTGTAAATCAGTCTGTAAAGGGCAGTTTTTACGGGGCTGACGATGGAAAGGGGCTACTGAAATTAATCACCGAAAGTATTATTGATTGGCAAGATGAGGGCATGGTCGAAGTATTTTTGGAGTCGGTCATTGATCATATAGATTTTGATAGAAGAAGTGGGACAACTGAGATGGGAACCCCACGAGGTGTTCATAAACAAATGAAGCAAGGAAAATCACCAGTTGATTTTTACGACTATTTGTTTGGTTTTGAATTCCTGCAAACAAAATATGACTTAATGGTCGACGGAAAAGATTTAAGTGAATTGTCTCCTGGAGAACGAGGGGGCTTGCTCTTAATCTTTTATCTTATGTTAGACAGAAGAGATATACCTCTCGTAATTGATCAGCCCGAGGACAATCTTGATAACAAGAGTGTATATGAAATTTTGGTGACTTTTTTGAAGAAGGCAAAAAAGCGTCGCCAAATCATTATGGTCACTCATAATCCAAACCTCGCTGTGGTAGCTGATGCAGAACAAATAATTCACGTATCGCTCGACAAGAAAAATAAGAACAGCTTTGATTTCTTTTCTGGGGCCATCGAAAATCCTGAAATTAATGGTCGGGTGGTCGACATTCTAGAAGGAACTTTGCCTGCATTCGATAATCGAAAACTTAAGTACAAAAGGCACATACCTGTAGTAAAAACATAGACCCTTCGCAACCTCCCGAATGTAAGCTAAGGTACTGACTAATACCGTTAAATACGGTATTATTGTTCATACACAACTGAATATGCAGACCTAACCCCTAAAGAACCTTGTGTTCTCTAGGGTATGGTCAAAAACGCGATCAACTTAAAAACCCCGGCATCAGGGGCGTTGATCGCGTTGCGTAGGGAAACTTACGTAGAGACTCTGTCTCACCTTGGTGTCCGGGTTTTTGTGTACCCGAACATCTCCCCATTACAAGCCAAAAACGCGATCAACATTTATGGCACAAAAACTCATTTGCTCCGCATGCGGGCATATTGGCAGTTCCAAAACTGCTGTTAAAGGAAACATACTCATCGAAATAGTGCTCTGGCTCTGTTTCATAATTCCAGGAATTATCTACTCACTCTGGCGATCTTCGTCTCGACACAAGACTTGTCCAAAGTGTGGAGGTACTAATCTCATTCCATTTGATTCTCCAGTGGGACTAAAGATACTGGCAGACCAAGGCAAAACCCTCGAGCAAGCCCAGACTGAAAGAGAACCAGCTCGAGTGTATTCCAAAGGAGAAAAGCTCATGTTCATCGTTGTTGCAATTGTGGTGATAGTTCTTATCACCCTCTTCAGCAATGTTTGAGTACCCTGAAGATAGGCAATTCTTTGCCGATCTTCTCACTGATGGTGACGTTAATCTTCTAGACCATGCATATTCAGATCTCTTTGATTTTCGTCACCCAGCAATTAAACGATGGGAATTTAATAAAGTACGAAAGAAGCTCCTTCGTGACCTAATAGAAAAACACAACGGACAGTGCCAACTTGGCATCCACCCATTGTGTTCTCCCGACCGTGGTCTGGAGCCAGACCACGTCATTCCACTCTCATCGAATGTTCTCAATAAAGAACTTCGCCACCAAACACGGACGACTTCTGCCAAAGTGGAATCACAAAGCTTTGGTTCGAACCACCCAAGAAACCTGACACTAGCTTGCAAGAAGTGCAACGCACTTAAGAAACATCGTCTTCTGGATGGGCAGACGCTTCGTCGTTTGCTTCAGATTCCTTAGCTCGCTTCTCTAGTGTATGACGCATGATATTGCCAATGACAGCATTCCTCGCATCAGCTACTGGATCTGCTTTAACGGTTAAGTGTGGGTGGTGCTTGGCTAACCACAATTCATATTCCGCCCGCAACTTTTCATCAAGCGTGTCGAGTGCTTCAAAGCCACTGTTTTGGTAGCTTAGTATCAACTGGAACAGCTCCGCTCTTTCTAAAGAAACTAGTCCGCTATCGAAGTCACCCACCTTATGTAGAAGTACCCGTAATGGTTTCTGAACAAATTCAGGATGTTGCTCATCAAGCCATTTACGCACAAACTTCTTATCTCCCTCACGTACCAGTTTGTGGTAATGAAACGAAGCGGCATCACTTGTTTCATCGTGACAGATAGATTTAGCTTGCAGATACTGCTTAGCAAAAGTGGCGTTGTTGTTTCGCCAATCATAGAAGGTGCTACGGTGAATGTTTAGCATCTGGCAAGCCTTAGTCACGGAAGCACCATTTTCAATCAGTTCAATGAATCTCTTCTTATCTTCAGGTAACTTCATACGCCGTTACGCCGTACCGCTTTTCAAATCGCTGTACAATCGTATCGCAGTACTCTGGATCAAGCTCACAGCCATAGCAGACTCGACCAGTCTCTTGGCAAGACAAAGCGGTAGTTCCCGAACCAAGGAAACCATCGAATACAACGTCACCAACTTTAGTGCTGTTTAAGATGAGATTCTTGATGAGGGCTAGTGGCTTCGTGGTTGGATGATGAGGACTCTTTGTCGGGCGTGGATAGAACAATACCGACTTATCTTTTGCTCGTCTAAACTCATGCTTTTTATACCAGCCATACGCAATTAGTTCGTGTTGAGGGAGATAGTCCATTCGTCCAATCACTGGCTGATTCTTTATCCAGACAATCAGCTGAGTGAAACGAATACCTGCTCGCTTCATACCGTCATGGAGAGCAAAGAGCATCTTGTCGCAATTGAAGATATAGACTGAGTTCTTTGAAGCGAGGTATGGAATGATGGCTTTCAGCCAGTCCTCATTGAACTTGGCATATTCTTCATCATCAGTGATATCGTCGTTTGCAATCTGCTTCTTCACCATAATGTCAGCGTAGTCCTCTTTGGTATCAGTGTAGTTGATGCCATACGGCACATCACAAATCACTGACTTAATCTTAGTCGAACCAAAGAGTCGTCCGATAAGTTCAGGGTCTCTCGCGTCACCACAGGCAATCCGGTGCGGTCCGACTTGCCAGATAGTTCCCTTAGCCGATTTTAACGGCTTTGTCTCCCGTGAATTTTTCATAGCGTCTGATGATGAGGTCTGCAAAAATAGGATCTATTTCGACCATGAAGACCCGACGTTTAAGTTGGTGAGCGGCAATCATTTCGCCACCACTACCACCAAAGAGGGAGAGGATGTTACCGCCAATCTGAGTACATCGTTTGATTGGCTTATCGTGCAAGGTAACGGGTTTCTCGGTGGGATGTTCATACTCATTGCTTGAGATACGATTCACTGCCCAGATATCAATCATGTCGTAGAACTCATCTATCACACGGTGACCATTGGTAAGTTCCTTGTTTAGCACTTCGTTAAAGTTCTTGTACTGTTTATTGAGGTACGGCTTGCCTCGAACGCCATAAGTAACAGGTTCGTATATCTTCGAGAACGCTACATTTGGAGTGGGGTTGGCTATTCCTTTAAGCCAAATACAAGTTCGCTTGAAAGCAATGCCAAGTTCACCATAGAGCTTTTGTACCATCGAGGCGTACCGTTGGTCGGAGTAGTAGAAGACGTGGACGTTTTCGTTTGAGACAGCAAGAGCATTCACGATTGTCTTGCGGAGAAATTCTTCGTACTCAATGTCGCTCTTGGAGTCTGTGACAGAACCGCCATAGTTCTTCGTGCCTGAGATACCTGTTTTGTAGTCATAGGAGATGTTGTATATCGGATCGTTATAGACGAGGTTAATTTTTACATCACCAACTACTCGCTTCACCGCTTCTAGATCAGTCGAGTCACCAACTAGTAACCGATGGGGTCCAAGCTGATACAAATCGCCAACCTTACTCAAGGGTTCACCGATTTTCTCTAACTCTTTCTCGACTGAGAAGTCGTCCTCTTCTGTTTCCAGCACATCTCCGTAGAGAATACTAAGGTCATCTGGTTCAAATCCTGAATCAAGCAGGAATGTCTCGTCAAAGTTCTTTAGTAGTTCTTCATCCCAGCCACCCTTCACAGCATTCAATCGAAGACATAGTTTCTTCTCTTGCTCGAGATCAGGGATGTTGAGCGCAATAACAGGAATGGTCTTATGACCAAGTTCCTGACACGCCTTCCACCGCATCTCGCCACCGATAATGACGAACTTTCGCTCGGACGTACCGTTCACAATAATGGGATCTACCATTGAGTGTTCGGCAATAGATTTCTTCAGTTTGGTTATCGCCTCCTTGGAGTGAGTGCGCGGGTTATATTCATTCGGCTTCAGTTCACTTACAGGAACATACGTTACCGACAACGTCGAAGTAGATGTCTTCATGACTTAAGGTTAGTTACTAAGTCCGTTTAGGTGCAATTTAAGTGATACCGAAGAGAACGTCTCCTCTCTGGTAGTTTGAGCATAGCAACCTTTTGTTGGTATAAAAGTGGCTTGAAATATTGGTGAATGTCAAAGCTGTAAATGGGGTTTTGGAGTTTTATGAAAGCGTAATGACACGCTGTGTAGTGCGGATGTCAGCGTTGTAAATTGGGAGGGTAAAAAATAATCCACACCCTCCTTAACTAGAAAACTGATTGGATAATCTGTCTAGAATAATTTTTAGCAAAAGTGTCGGTTTTGTCGGTATCTGGGAAACGATAAAATATATTTATTAATACCAAAACTGCAATCAAAAAGCTTAACGCTTTACTTCAAACCCATAACCCTGAGACGTTTACGAGCTCATGGATTTTTCAGAAGTCGCAGCCACTTTATAAATACTTCTCACAAAACTTCCGCACCGAACAAGACACTATTGATTGGGATTCAATTACTGAAAAGATAGACCGTCCGTATCAGCGAAGGTGGCGACGGCATCGTATTAAAAAGATTCGTTTTTATGAAAAGCGAGAAGAGGTAGAACGTGTACTTGTGAAATACAAAGACAAGCTATATCTCTTCATGGTGCGTTGCGATGGGAATGATAAGGAGATTTGTAACCGAATGACGGTTGCTCTCGTGCGTCTTGCCCAGAGAGGTAATACCTGTGCGAGAGATGAACTCGTGATGTGGGTGACGTATGTCGTGAATGACTGGATTGATAAGTATCCGCAGATATATAAATGGAAGGGTTACCCTGACGAAGTTACCGACAAGATTGTGGGCTGTGTGCTCAGGTATAAATACACTGGTTCGTTTCTCGGAAACCTGTTTAAGACACTTGAGTATTCCGCTCGAGGAAAACCACCGATTGTTTCGTTTGATGACCCGTTTGGTGAGTCTGGTAAAACTCGGATTGATTTCTATGTGGCGGAGAGAGATTCTCCAGATACGTGAACTTTGGCATACAGAGTATAGAATCCTACCGTCACTACGATCATAGCTACCGTCTCAAAAAGATGGTTCATAACAAAAGTGAAGTTAAGCGTCATACTGATAATGGTTGTTGCCCCTGATACTGCAGGCCAAAACTAACGTATCTCTTTCAAGTATATCAAAATAACAAACCTATGCCTCTTTTGCAGCATTTATCTTCTGGGTCAATGCGTCTATGTCTTCTTTAATTAAAGGAAGGACAGACTCAAACATATCAATGGTGAGTTCAGTTTTGGGATATTTCTCTGCTTGTACATAAGCTTTGTATTCGGAATCGAAGCGTTTAAGAAACGTTGAATAAATGAATGACTTGTTCCAGTTGTTCATTTTTTGACCACATACTTTAGCTGTGATTGCGGCTTCAAGTCCATTAGCAAACGCTTTTTCAATTGTTTGGAGTTCGTCAGCAAACCTCAATAGTTCAGTGTTGTAGTTATTCTTAATATCAGTAAATTCAGCTCTGGGTGCTGACTGCGGCAATTTACTAAACCGGTCTTCAAACGATTTTTTGATATCAAGTGTACTTTCAATAATATTATCTAAGACGGTATTTGTTTGACGGGTCCACTTATCCAACCCAATCAATACGTTGTGCAAATAGACGCTACCCGTTTTATGCTTTAGTAATTGAGGGTTATTGTAGATATGAATTCTAGGAGGTGTGTTGAAGAGAAGAGGACCAATTTTTTCATCGCTTTTTGATGCAGCTACTTGTCTACGAATATTTTCAATAAAGTCGAAATAGATACTTCTGATATCGTAAATATCATTAATGACTTGAGTCGTATCAATCTCAATTTCCCGGAGCCCTTCTTTAAGTGATTCGTACTTTTTAATCTTGTTAGCTACTGGGTTCCAAAGAATTGCGATTAATACTGGCAAAAGGGCACCGATCAGAGAACCGAACAAATCCTGCCAATCTTTTAGTACTGACAATATACTGGACCAATTACCGATTAGCCCTATTGTTATTGAGGTAAGAAAACCCCACAAGAAACTCCGCCAAGTATTCGCCCACGACTCGACCTTTTTTAAGTGCTTAGATTTCATATTAGGAATTGTGCAGAAATGTCATGGAAATAGCAAATTATGAGCCCTACCGAGAGGCATCAGTCAGTTAGTATAAGAAGTGCCAAGAAACGCTTATGGGGCTTGGTGGCTACAATTCCGATACCTAGAGGGGGCACAAATCGGCCGACCCAAATGCGAAAGCATTTGGGTCGTTGCCGTTTGTAGCTCCCGACAGGAATCGAACTGAGTTGCGGCGAAGCCCGCAGGCGATAGCCGAGAGAAAGGTACCCCTTTCTTAAGACAACAATTCTAAGTATTATTACTTAACTAATACAAAGAATATGGCTAAGAAAGGATATCGAATTTCAGCTGAAATTAAGGACGAAATCATTAACAAAATCAAACACGAAGGACTTAGTGTGATTGACGCCGCTACCCAGTACGGCATCAGTAATCGCACTATCTATGCTTGGCTCGGAACTAAAGCCAAAGGCGTCGTCAGTGTCCTTGAACATAACAAGCTTAAGAAAGAAAATGATCAACTAAAACAAATCATTGGGGACCTCACGATCAAAATGTCAGTGGAGGCAAAAAAGGGGTCCTCAAAGGGATGGTAATTGGCTTCTCGAGGAGTCACCAATACTACGAACACAAACAACCAGTCAAAGATTGGCACACTAAACAGTTGATTGAACTAGCCCTCCGAGACCACCCTAGTTATGGTCATAAGCGACTAGCTCCTCATCTCAAGATGAACAAGAAGAAGGTTCTGCGGGTAATGAAACTGTTTGGTATCAAACCCTATCGTCGAGTGACACCTAAGGTCTATCAAAAGCCGAAAGACAGTGTCTTTCCTAACTTATTACTAACAGAGACACCTCTTGGCCCGGGCGATATCTATGCCAGTGACTTCACTTATATAAAGTATCAAGGCAAGTGGTTATACGTAGCCACCGTACTTGACGTCTTCACCAGGGAGATAGTAGGTGTCTCTATCTTGAATACTCACGCTACCCAGTTAGTCATCAATGCCTTAGCTAGCGCCATCTTGCACCGACCACCACCTCGCATCCTCCACTCTGATCAAGGGAGTGAGTACGCTAGTACTAACTATACTAACCTGGTTCAATCGCTCCAGATACAACAATCCATGAGTGCACCCGGGTGTCCTTGGGAGAATGGGTATCAAGAGAGCTTCTATAAGGGCTTTAAGCTTGATTTAGGTGACCCTAATCGCTTCGACACTCTAGGTGAGTTGGTGGCTGGTATTTACCAGACGATTGGTTACTATAACCAAAAGAGGATTCACTCCGCACTTAAGCAACCACCGACGGTGTTTGCACAGAATTATCAACTTGAGGTATCATTAAAAGACTTAGAAAAGGTGTCTTAATTTTGGGGTACCTTCCAGTTTTCAACCTTACATCATGATTCAAAAATAGTCGCTATCCTTCTGCTCCAAGCAAGCGTTACTGAGCTAATTCGGGTAAGGGTAAGTCCGTTTCTTCCGTCTCATTAAGTTGATCTTCAGGCGACAGCTCTTCCTCTGGTGCGTTTTCTACTATTATTATGATGGGAGTAGAAGGGGTTTGACTGGATTTTAATTCAGTTAATATCTGGTCATAATTGTCTTGGCGTAGTTTTAATTCCTCTAAAGCTTGCTGTACTTGGTCTTCGCGATAGATGGTAATGTCACTACCGACTGAACTAGTATTTTCAGGTTTTATATTATTGTATGACCAATATAGGTTGAGTGACCAAAAGGTGCCAAAGATAAAAAGGCAAACAGCCAAGCTAATTCCAGTAAACCAAACGCGGTGTGGGTGAACTAGGCGGTGGTCGCTAAGCCCCTGTCGGCGTCGACGAGCACCCTTTAATATTCTTTTGATAAAACTTTTATCTGTCATGATGGTTTTATACTAATTAAAATTGTTAGGTTACCAGTCCAGGAATCATTAGGATTTTGCTGAAGTGAAAGGGAAGTGATTTTTGAATGATAGGGGATTTCTTCTAGAAGTCTGGTAAAGTTCATCACCTGATTCTTCTGTCCGGTGTATGAAAAAGTCATGGTTATGGATTCTAGTCCCGATTCATTATCTTTAACCTTGTCTAAGTTATCTGTCTTCAGATCTAAGCCAATGGAACGTGCTAAGTTTTCTATATCTCCTAAAAAAGAAATACTCTCACTTTCGTCACTAAAGAAAGCTCTATCTAAGTTAACCCGATCATCGGCTGTCTCTTGAACTATGCGATTGATTTTTATATATTTTTCTTCAAGAGTGTTATTTTCAGTAATGGCGGTGGTGTAAATGCTTAATTTCTCACCCAATTTATTGATTTGTAGGTACATAAAGACAAATGTAGCCGTCGCTATACAGAAGAGACCAAGGGCGATGAATAGGATTTGTTTAGTGTGAGAATTCATAATTTTATATTTCAGGCTCGGCTTTCATCGTGACTGTGACAGAAAAGGAAATATCTTTGTCCTGGGCTAGATTAGATATGGGCAATAAAACTTTATCGATATCCTTATCATTTAGTAAGGCCTCACGAAAATCTGCCAAAGCCTGTCTAGTAATAGCTTTACCGGAAATGGCGATAGGTTCTAATCCAGCCGAGGTTTGCTGGAAACTGAATCGCTCTATTTTTAGGTCTGAATTTGCCTTCCCTTCTAGTTTTTTTTGTAAATCGGAGAAACGTTGTTGCTCCTTGAGCTCAAGGAGCAGGCCGGACTCCTTACTTGCTACTGATAAAACTGAAGACGATAATTGGTATGAAGCAGAGTCCGATAAGGCGATTTCCGCTGATTCACCATAGGCCGAAAGTCTGCTCTGTAGAAGCACATAAACCGGTAGAAGAAGAGCCACTACTGCGAAAATTAAGCAACCGATAATGAATAAACCAAGAGAGGCTACTCGTGTCCAGTATTCTCGAGCAATGTTTTTTTTAGCTTGTGGTGGGATAAGATTTGTCATGATTAAACAATATTATTCAGAGCTAGGCCGATGGCTGTAGCGTAACCATATGAATAATTCTTTTGGATCGGTGGTACTATCAGATCAGAACGAAAAGCATTTTTCCAAACATCGCCCCTGATTGATTTTACCCCTAGGGCTTCAGACATATACTCAGGCAGGCCATTTAGATTGGAACTACCACCGCAAAAGATTATCTGCTTGATTCGACGATCACCATTGCGGTTGTTTTCTTTTGTGTGCCAGTACTGCATCCTAGTAGCGATCTCGTCTTTGATGACTGAAATGGTGGGAATAAGACAGTCGTAGACACGTGTATCTTCAACCCCACGTACCAGACCATTTGTATTTTTTAATCGAGTTAACTCAGCTTCAGCTATATTGTCTCCCAAGACTCGACGCATGATACCAGATAGTTGGCCACCACCGATATCGATAGTTGAGGTGTACAGAAGCACTCCAGACTTGCTGATTCCTACACCGGTACGCGTCTTACCAAAGTCTATCAACATAATAGTGTCGGTAGAATTGGCCGGAGCGACAGCTCTGGCCATTGCTTGGGCCTCAACTTCAAATGAGATTGGGGTTAGGTTGGCAGATAAACAGGCTTCATAATAAGCCATGATGGTATTGCGTTGGTAGGCCGCTACAACGACCTTCAGCGTCCTATCATCTGCTGAGCTTGGAAGAAAGTCATAGTCAAAGATTGTCTCTCTAGCAGGAATTGGTACGTTTTCCTCTAGTCTAAACTCGAGAAGGCTCTGTATTTCCTTATCTGGAACATTCTGTTTTAATTCGGTCTCAAAGATGTAGGCTCGTTCCTCCGGTAGGGAGACGCGAATAAAATCTGCCCCTGACACCCGCTTTAGCTCCTTAAGACTATCGACTAGTTGTTTTTGGTTTATTACTTCTCCTCGCTCCAAAGAGCCTACCGGTATATCAATGTCCCCCCAGGCCTTGAGCCTTCTCGAACCATCTTGTTTCAGAGAGGGTTCAAAGTGAACATACTTCATTGAGGTATCAGAAATGTCGACCCCCATACTTGGTAGGGTTATATAAGTTGGTGGTGGTAGAAAACCAGAAAGAGCAGAAAATACACTCATACTTATAGTATACGCTGTCTCTTTGCCAGAAACAGCTAAAAACTCACATGATGAGCCAGAGATAAATTAAGCTAAGAAAAAAAGTCAGGATGGTGATTATACCAAGATATCGTTTACCTAGAGTCAGAGCGATCTGACCAAACTCATATGAAATATAACCGACTACCCCATAACGAATAACGCGTCCAAATAGACTACCAAGTAAAAACACTAGCAAGTTACTTTTCAATGTTCCAGCTACTAGTGCGGTAAGGGTGAAGGGGATGGGGGTTAGAGCACCGATAAAACCGAGAAGAAAAGTACCGTCCATAAATTGATTCTGCAAATCATAAAATTGTTTCGTGGCGTCAGGGGATAGTTGGTCTAGAACCAAATTCATAAAAAAAGTAGCTGTAACATAAGCGGTAAAACCTCCAAAGAGGGAAGAGGCCGTAGTCATAACAACCGCAGACAAAGCTCTAGTGCGGTGAGCTAAAATATAAGCCACCATGAAAGGGTCAGTAATGATAGGCACCAAAAGAGCGGACTCAATAAAAGAAATTGCTCCCAAGACCCATAAGCCGTATCGGTGGTGCAAGAGTCGACCAATACCTAAGGATAAACTAAGTAGACTACTTTCAAAGCGTTGATATAAATGCGGTTTTTCCATATTAGCGAATGCGGAGACCTGGGGGTAGGGTATTGTCTGGATGGAGTAGAGAAAACCCACTACTGTCACCGATAGCTAGGATCATACCCTGGCTTTCTAACCCCCTTATTGTGCGAGGTTCTAAGTTCGTGAGAAAGGGGCATTGTCTACCGATTAAGACCTCAGGCTCAGGAAAAAATTCACGGATCCCAGAGATAATCTGTCGCGATGACTCTTCTCCGACATCGACACTGAGTCTGAGTAGTTTGTCTGCGTCAGGAACAATCTCAGCGCTAATAATTGTGCCAATCTTTATTTCTAATTTTGCAAAATCGTCGTAAGAAATTTGTTCCATTTTTTGTTTATTTATTTCTAGTAATGTAGGCATCTAAGATCAAGGTGGCGGCGGAAGCATCGGTCATGGCGTTGCGACCTTGGATTTGGAGCGCTGCTTGGGTAGAGAATTGTTCTGGTTCGAGATGGATAGGGAGACCGGTGGCTAGAGTTAGTTCCATCATCAATCCTTCAATTTCAGCCTGAATTTTGTTCGGTTGACTATTCTTATCAAGGGAATGACCGATGATAATCTCGCCCACTTTATTGTTAGTTATGATGGTCTCGATTTCTTTAGCTAAGCTAGGGGAATTTTTTAAGACTTTGTGCGGGAAGGCCATTAGCCCTTGCTCGTCGCTAAGGGCCAGACCTACTCGTTTGCTTCCATAATCAATTCCTAATTTTCTCATGACTTCTAGGATACCACGCTCAGACAATTTGTCTGCGGAGGGTAGGGAGGAGTGACGATCAATTTTTAGGTATTTTCATTAGTGCGGTAGGCTCTGTGCATAGATACCATATATGATGATGAGTCAGACTAATCGTAGTTGACGCTTAGAATTAAAAAACACTTTGGTATAAGAATATGAGAGACAAATGCTAAGGGAGAAAAGTAGTTAAGGTTTTTGGACAAACCAATTGCGGTTGAGGTAGTTTACCATTTCGTCTTGGATTTTATTGAAATCAGCATTGCAACTTTGGTTGTAGCAACTGACTTTGTGAGTGATTTCCCCGACTGGTGTAATCACGGTAACACTTAAGGTATGGCGCGATTCTCCGGTCGCAATGTCACTATCTGACATACTCATGAAAGAGGTGTCATTGATTAATTGTCCGAATTTCTTCATCTGTTCAATTTGTATTTGCTGATTAAAATCATCATAAACAATACGGTTTTCTGTTTGGTTTGTTTTATTTTCTAAAGTTACGACACTGCCGTCAGAAAGAATGGTCAATACATTAGTAGATCCCCCGGCGGTCTTCTCCAGTGAAAGCTCCTTAACAACGTGGGCGGTCTTTGTTGTTTGTGTTTCGGTTGGTGCCACTTTATCAGTAGTTGTTGCCTCTGTGGCCACCTGTCCTGAATTATAGGGAGGGGTTTGTTTTTGGTAGAAAAAGTAGGCTCCGACTACGAAAAGTAAAACTACAATGATGGCAGTAAGCATAATGTTTTTAGTCATATTTGTTTAATGAGTTGTATTTAGTATACGTCAAAACGTAAATATTAGTAGATAATTTTCTGGCAATAACTACATCACAGTTTAGGGTCTAAGTACACCAGGTCTCTTTCACTTCGTAAGTCTTTAAAAGAGTCTCAAACTAATGTAACCTAGATATAGAGGTAACTAAATTAATTACAGGGTCCCAAAAGTCCAGTATTGCTAAAATTCCTAGGTGAAAAGTAGTGATGCTATCGTGTGCTGGATTCACGTTTGGGTGGTAAAGAAAAAAGTGTTGATTGTTGCTATACTTAGCTTATGGAAATTTGGTTTATTGCTGCTGTGGCAGGCGCAACGCTTTCTGGAATCAGCAATTTTTTCTTTAAGCTGGCCGCGAATCGCGGATACAACGCAGAAGTTTTTACACTCTATGGTGGTTTAGTTTCAACAATATTAACGGGCCTAGTTGCAGTAAGTACACATCATTCCTTATTACAATTTAATCTGTTCACAGGCACCATGTTAGTTGCCGGTATACTCGCGTCTCTTGGTGGAATCATGAAGGTATACGCTCTACGTCACATTGACTCGACGATTTATTTTCCATTGTTTAAACTACTTGCTCCTGGATTAGCAATCGTCTATGGCGTTACTTGGTTTGCTGAGTCGTTTACGTCAGTCGAATGGATTGGAATGATACTGGGACTGGTTGTTCCCTTATTACTTATCACGAAAGCTGAGAATGGGAGACAAATGAACTTAAAGGCCGGGCTAGTCTTAGTGCTTGTAACTGCTCTTACTTCAGCTTCGGCGGCTGCTTTAAATAAAGTTGTTATCGACGCAGGGATCACAGTTTTAGTTGGACTCTTCTATTCCTCCCTTGGAGTATTTGTTGGTACGGTTTTTACTATTATTTTTAAGCAAGGTCTCAAAGCTACTTATCGTCATATAGAGTCAGATTCTGATACTACGCTTATATTTTATGGTTCAGTCCGGGCTGTTTTTATCGCGCTTGGTTTTGGTCTGGTCCTATATGCTTATGCACAGGGTGGGACCCTAGCAGTCGTACAGACGATCAACTCTATGTATATATTGATACCCATAGTGCTCTCGATTATTTTCTATAAGGAACATTGGAATCTACAAAAAGCGGTGGCTATTATCCTGTCAGTGCTAGCACTAGCATTGCTTGGATGAAAAGGAAATTACTACTCGGTTCGATTTGAATGAGGCTCTAGACACCCAATTTGGTATACTCAAGTAATGAATTTGAAGGAAAGATTAAATCCAAATGAACAATCTAAACCAAACGTGGTACTACGTAATGAACCAAAACTGTCTGAACATGATGTCGACCAGAGATTTAATGAAATGAAAATTGAGTTTATTCCGTACATTAAGTTATTAGTGTCAGAGCACGATTTATTTAAAGGTGAAGAGGAGGTTGGTATTGAATTTGCTCACAAAGGGGTGTCTTCAATAATAGCTGTGATTGATACACCAACTAATAAATGGGTCTTGAAAATTCCAAGATCTAAAAACTTCTCGGCTGGGGAAGGTCAATTTCTCAAAGTTTGGGAAGCATCTGGAGTTCATGTACCTCATGTCCTAGAAACCGGTGAAATACACGACTTTCCATACACACTTATGGAATTTATTGATGCGCCGACCATAGACGCTCGATATAACCAGGAAGAGCGTTTAGAAAAAGAAATGTTTGTGGAAATGGGGCAGACGTTACGTTTGATGCATTCTGAGCGTGTTAACGGCTATGGGTTTGTAGTAGACGGACAACCAGAATTTGAGTCTGTTGAAGATTGGCTTGCAGGTAACGATATGAAGAAGCGATTTGAATACATTGAAAAGAATTATCTACTAGAGGGATTGGAGGGAGTGCTTGAAAAGTCACTAGAAGTTATTAAGAAACATGCAGAGACTAACGGAAGCACCTTTTGTCACGATGATTATGGTTCTCATAATATGTTCGCAACAGAACCCATAACAATTTTCGACGCCAGTCCAAAATTTAACAACGGCTACTATGACTTGGGTAGGATAATGTTTGCTGATATTGCATATGGAGGTTCAGGTGAATCTTCAGAACAATATCTCAGAGGTTACTTTGGAGGCGAAGAGTATGACAAAGGAGCACTCCAAGCATACACCTTTCTCGCTTTTTGCATGAAATGTCCATACTGGCACCAAACAGGAAGACAAGTTCGGCTTGAAACTGCAAAGCAGTATTTTCAAAACTTGGAACCATGAAACCATCACTAGTATTAAGTTAGTTTTGATTTAAATATTAATTATCTAATTGATGCTTCTTGTGAGGAATCGAAGTCTACGACTTCAGTACACCTTTTGGACACAATCTTCTTTCAGTCGATTCTGTCATAAAAGGTTTTCGATTCCGTGGACGCTGCTTAGAAAAACCAACCCAGGGCTTAGCCGTTTGTGGGGCCAAGTTGCTAAGTA
>JACCDV010099196.1_pt1 | contig 25923 bp, 21 predicted proteins | sample 7446131 | NCBI WGS metagenome assembly JACCDV01 (sample SAMN15323448, study PRJNA562643) | freshwater metagenome | isolation source: river surface water | place: USA:Blue River Watershed | collected 2017-08-17
GCCTCACCGCCCGCCAAAAATGGCTCGCCGCCGGCAGCCTCATCACCGGCAAAGTTGTCCTAGACAAAGGCGCCGTCAAAGCCATCAATTCCCGTAAGAGTCTTTTATCCGTCGGCATCACCGAAATACTCGGCGATTTCATGAAAGGCGAGGTGATTGAACTATTAGATGCCACTAAAACTCCATTCGCAATTGCGAGGGCGAGATGCTCGAAAGCGGAGTTGGAGGGGGCGACAGGTGGGGTTGAGGTCGCAAATGCTGATGACATAGTACTTATTTAATTTTCAAAGACCAAAGCAAAAAGTTCAAAGTAGGTATCCGCTTCGCGGATGAATTCCTGAAATATTTTACATTTTCTTCTAAAACAAAAAATGGGACCTGAGTCCCATTTTTTAGCCTGCTTTGAACTTTTTGCTTTGCTCTTTGAACTTCGCACTAAGCTATCACCACCGCTATCCCACTCTCCACATCCTGCTCCACGGTCTTGTACTTCACATCTTCTTTGATGCTTCCGTCTACGTATTGAACAGTTACGCGTTGGTTACGGTCTGCGATCTTGATCGCTTGACGAGGTGCCGCGCGTTCTACCGATGGGGTTGAAGGGTCGTGGTATTCTTCTTGAGCTCCTGCTAGACCACCTAAAAGAGAGGAGATGGCATCGTCTTTGCTCATTTGCAATTTCGGTGCTTTCTCTTTTGGAGCTTTTGCTGCGGATTGATTGGTTTGTTGAACGGATGGGATTTCGGCTTTGACTACAAAGCTGATGGTATCCATGTTTACGCGGGAAACGAAACGTTGGAATAGGTTCACTGATTCGAATTTGTAGATCAATAAAGGATCTTTTTGTTCGAATACGGCGTTTTGAACGGATTGTTTCAAGTCGTCCATTTCGCGTAAATGCTCTTTCCACTCTTGGTCGATCAGCGATAAAGTGATGAATTTCTCCATCTCTTTTACGACTTCTTTTCCTTGTGTTGCGATTGTTTTGTCGGCATCTACGATGATTGCGGTCGTCATTTGGCCATTGCTAATCGGCACCTGGATGCCTGAATAGCCATGTTGTTTTGCTTCTTGAGCCACCTGAATGACTTGAGAGGCGATGACCTCGTTTTTCGACTTATAATGTTGCTCTGCTGCGATGAATAATTGTTCCGTTCTTTGGTCATTATTCAATTTATTAAACGCAGATGAATCGAATGGAGGCTCCATGCCTAATAATTCGATCGTCTTTAATTCGAAATCATCGTAGTTCGTGTAACCTGTCGCGATGTCGCGGCAAACGTCGAACAAAATGTTGATGATATCTAAAGATAAACGCTCGCCTAAAAGGGCGTTTTGACGACGCTTGTAGATGGCGTTACGTTGGTAGTTCATCACGTCATCATATTCTAATAGACGTTTACGAATGCCAAAGTTATTCTCCTCCACCTTCTTCTGCGCTCTCTCAATTGATGAAGTAATCATCGAGTGCTGGATCACTTCGCCTTCTTCCATTCCCAGTCGGTCCATCACTTTCGCGATACGGTCTGATCCGAATAAACGCATCAAGTTGTCCTCAAGTGAAACGAAGAATTGAGATGAACCCACGTCACCTTGACGTCCCGCACGACCACGTAACTGGCGGTCGACGCGGCGCGACTCATGGCGTTCGGTACCGATGATCGCTAGACCACCCGCCGCCTTCGACTCTGGGCTTAATTTAATATCGGTTCCACGACCCGCCATGTTGGTGGCGATCGTTACCTTGCCTGATTGACCCGCTTCTGCGACGATTTCCGCCTCGCGTGCGTGTTGTTTGGCATTTAATACATTATGTGGAATCTTACGAATGGTCAGCAAACGGCTTAATAATTCCGAGTTTTCTACTGAAGTCGTACCTACTAAGACTGGGCGACCGCCAGCAACTAATTCTTGAATTTCCTCCGCTACGGCATTGTACTTCTCGCGTACGGTGCGGTATACTTTATCCTCGTGGTCCTTACGTTGAATCACTCGATTCGTAGGGATTGAAACGACATCTAATTTATAAATGGTCCAAAACTCACCCGCTTCCGTCTCCGCCGTTCCCGTCATACCCCCTAATTTGTGGTACATACGGAAATAGTTTTGAAGGGTAACTGTGGCATAGGTTTGGGAAGCATCTTCTACATTCACTCCCTCTTTCGCTTCAATCGCCTGGTGTAAGCCATCCGAATAACGGCGGCCTTCCATCACACGACCCGTCTGCTCGTCTACGATCTTCACCTTGCCCTCTACGATGATGTACTCGGTGTCCTTCTCGAATAGGGTGTAGGCCTTTAATAACTGGCTTACGGTATGAATACGGGATGCTTTCTCGTTATAATCTTGGATCAATTGCTCTTTTGCAGCAAGACGATCCGCATCCGATAAATCGGCTGTTTTCTCGATGCGGTTTAAGTCGATCGAAAGATCTGGCAATACGAAGAAGTTCGGATTTTCGGTGTCTCCACTCATGAATTCCAAACCTTTCTCGGTCATCTCCACCTGGTTGTTCTTCTCCTCGATGGTGAACAAAAGAGGCGCTACTGCCTCCGGCATCATCTTTTGATTGTCAGCCAGGTAGGTACTCTCCGTCTCATTCATCAATTGCTTCATCCCGTTTTCGGACAAAAACTTGATCAATGGCTTCGACTTCGGCAAACCTTTGTAGGCACGGTAAAGGGCTAAACCACCCTCTTTCTTATCTCCTGCAGCGATCAATTTCTTGGCTTCCACTAGGAAGTTTTGAACGATCTGCTTCTGCGCTTCGACTAATTTGTGAATACGGGGTTGGAAGGTTTCGAACTCTTGCTCGTCACCTTTTGGAATAGGTCCAGATATAATCAATGGCGTTCTCGCGTCATCAATTAAAACCGAATCGACCTCATCGACCATCGCGAAATGGTGTGGTCTTTGGACTTGATCCTCTAAACTACGCGCCATGTTATCGCGTAAGTAATCAAAGCCGAACTCATTATTCGTTCCGTAAGTAATATCTGCCCAATAGGCTGCACGACGCTCTTCCGTGTTCGGCTCGTGCTTATCTATACAATCTACTTTTAATCCATGGAACTCAAATAAAGGGGCATTCCACTCGGAGTCACGTTTCGCTAGGTAATCATTCACCGTTACTAAGTGAACCCCGCGACCCGCTAAGGCATTTAAATAGGTAGGAAGGGTAGAAACGAGTGTTTTTCCTTCACCCGTACCCATCTCAGAAATCTTTCCTTGGTGTAATACGATACCCCCGATTAGCTGTACATCGTAGTGCACCATGTCCCAGGTAATCTCATTTCCAGCGGCTAACCATTGATTTTTCCAAATCGCTTTGTCCCCCTCAATCACCACATTCTTCTTCTTAGAAGCGATGAATTTATCTTCTACCGTCGCTGAAACGACTAATTGCTTATTCTCTGTAAAACGACGCGCCGTTTCCTTTACCACCGCAAAAGCTTCGGGTAAAATCTCCATCAAAACGACCTCTAAACGGCTATTGCGCTCAAGTTGTAAAGCATCGATTTGTTGGAAAAAACGATCCTTCGCATCCACATCCTCTGTTTCTTCTGCAGAGGTATGTAAAGAAGAAATTTGATTATCTATATCTGCTACAAAATCTCCAATTCTTAATTTGAATTCCGCGGTTTTAGCGCGCAATTCGTCATCTGATAATGAATTAAGCTTTGAATATTCTTTTTTTATGCTCTCAACGATTGGCATCAACGCTTTAATGTCGCGCTCTGATTTCGTGCCAAATATTTTCGTTACCGATTTACTGATGAATGAAATCATTATAATAATCTGTGCTTTCTAGGCGTTTGGAAAAAATGAACAGGCAATTTACCAATTTGAAATTTTATCCTAACTATAAACGATAAATTAATCCAAAAAAAGGTAAGAATTCCCCTAAAATTAGTTGATTTGTAAATTAATCTCCTTAACAAAATGTCTAACGTTCCAGTTCCACCGCGCAGAGCTCCTCGCAAGAAACTTAAAATGCCTCTTTTTGGAGGTATGGGTGGTGGTGCATCAGCGAATAAGGATGATTTTTTTGGCAAAAACTTCGGTTCTATTCTGATCGCTATGACTGGGATGGCCTTCGCAGCACAAATTTTCCTGCCGGATCTTTGGTCCCAAAAAGTCTATAATGACGCTGATGAAATAACCGAAATGGCCTGGGATGGATCTATTCGAAAAAAATATACAGACGCAAAATACAAGAGTGATATTCATTACTATTTAGTCATAAAAGGGAAAAAGGGGGAGAAGCAGATGGTCGATCTAGTCGATGCGGACCCAGTTTTCTTCGATCAACTAGCGGTCCCTCAAAGAGTAACAAAAGCAGCCAATTCACTAGATGTTCATGTTCAACGTTTCGCAAAGCCAGACACGACTTTGCGAATTAAATTCTTAAAATGATATGCCAGTTTGGAATTCCACCCATGTCGGTCATTTGTTAGCTAGGACACTCTTCGGGTATTCTAAGAATGATCTTTCTGTCGCCCAAGGTTACGGAACTTATTCGGATTTAATCGATTTAGCTCTTTTAAAAGATACACCTGCACCACCTGCACCTAATACCTGGGTAACTACGGTCCCTGCGGCGGCTCAGAATTCATCTGGTCAAACAGGCACCTGGTACCGCGAATTCAACTATTGGTGGTTTAATCTGATGCACAAAGAGGGTTTGAGTATGCGGGAAAAAATGGTGCTGTTCTATCACAATCATTTTGCAAATGAGCGGGATAAAGTGCAATATCCCCAACACATGTACGCGCAGAATACCTTATTTAGGAAATATGCTTTTGGTAATTTCAAGCAGTTAGTAAAAGAGGTTGCGATCGATCCCTCGATGCTCATTTATTTAGACGGAAATAATTCCCGGGGTGCCGTGCCCAATGAAAATTTTGCCCGCGAACTACTCGAGTTATTTACGATGGGCATCGGAAATTATTCTGAAACAGATGTAAAACAATCGGCTAAAGTACTTTCTGGATGGCAGGTCAATGGATTGACAGCTAATTTTGTGTCTACTCGCTGGTACACAGAGGCCTCCGTCACGATTTTGGGTAAAACGGCCAAATTTGATGTAAATAGTTTGGTTGATCACATCTTCGAGCAGAAAGCGACGGCAGAATTCATTTGCCGAAAACTCTACAAAGAATTTGTCTACTATAAACCGAATGAAGCATTTGTCACTCAAATGGCGGATGTATTCAGGTCCAATAAGTATGAAATGAAGCCTTTGCTGAGGTTTTTGTTCAACTCGGAAGAGTTCTTTAAAGCCACCTACCTGGGCAGTAAAATTAAAAATCCGGTTGAATTGATGGTGGGTAGTTCGAAATTATTGGAACTTCCTACTCCTGATTACATCAACATGTTCGAGTTATCCCGAGTTCTACAGATGCAGCTTTTTCAGCCACCTGATGTGGCAGGCTGGCCTGGGCAACGGGATTGGATCTCATCGACCACTTATTCCTACAGGGGTGGATTTACGGATTCGCTACTAACGGGTAAACGCTACAATGGGGTGAATGTCACTGGAAAATTAGTGCCAGTGCCCTATGCGCAAACGTTCACAAATTCAGAGAAAGCGGTAGAATTCGTAGAGGATGTCTGCAAACTGTTTTTAGCTTTCCCTATTACAACCAAGAAAAAGGCTTTTTTGCTAGAGACCTTACTCGCGGGAACCATCGTAACTAATTATTCCACTTATTCACCTGGTGTAAGTGCAAATCTGCTTCAGTTCTTTAGAGCAGTGATGCGTTTGCCTGAATTTCAACTTTGTTAAGGATGAAAAAGGATTTAACACGTTCAGAGTTTTTACGCCAGATGGCGCTTCTATCGGGAGGGGTTGGGTTAGGAATTTCGGGTATGCCCGCCCAAGCTTTTGCGCAATTGCCTGCGGGTGTAGCTGCATCAGTTCCTACAGGTAATGCCTTAGTTATCATACAATTAGTAGGAGGAAATGACGGTTTGAATACGGTAATTCCGGCTGAAAATGATATTTATTTTGCCAAAAGACCAGATATCGCCATCAAAAAGGAAAATGCGATCGCCTTAAAAAATGGGATGTATTTGCATCCATCTATGGCTCCCATCAAATCCTTATACGATCAGGGGAACGTTTCGATCATCCAAAATGTGGGTTATGCGAATCCCAATCGTTCCCATTTCCGTTCCACGGATATTTGGAACACCGGATCAGAATCTAATGTAGTTTGGGAGGAAGGATGGGCTGCGCGTTATTTGGCAGACAGATACCCTAATTTTCCTATTTCGATGCCAACACAGCCCATGGCCATTCAATTAGGCTCTGTTGAATCACTTTTATTTCAATCAGATTTAGGTCGATTCGGTACGGTTTTTGAGGATCCTAATCTCTTCTACCAGCTTGTTTCTGGTACCCTAGCAGACGATGAAATACCACCAGCTACATTAGCAGGGGATGAATTAGCCTTTTTAAAACAAATTTCAAGCACCTCCATTCAGTACTCGAAAGTGATTCGGGATGGTGCGTTGAAAGGAGCTAATAAAGTTACTTATCCGAATACGAACTTGTCAAAACAGTTAGGGATTGTCGCCAGACTTATCTCTGGTGGATTAGAAACTCCAGTCTATTTATGTACCATCGGAGGATTTGATACCCATGCGAATCAATTAAATCAGCACGCTAACCTTTGGAAACAAATATCAGAGGCGGTAGCTGCCTTTCAAAAAGACCTGAAAGCCCTGGATATAGCTAATAAAGTTACGTTAATGACTTTTTCTGAATTCGGTCGCCGAGTAAATCAAAACGGTACTGCTGGAACCGATCACGGAACCGCCGCTCCACTATTTGTAATAGGTGAAACCGTCAGAGGAGGAATGATAGGGGAGAATCCTAATTTAACAAACGTGGATTCAAGCGGTGACATCAAATCTATGTTTGATTATCGCCAAATTTATTCCACCGTGTTAAGAGATCATTTAGGTTTGAGCGCAACTAGCACAACCGAGATTTTTAAAAAATCTTTTGAGCGTTTACCGATATTCTTGAGCTCACCACTTTTACAAGAAGCAGGTGCAAGATTACGACTATTGGATCCTGCACCTAATCCTGCTTCAGGCCTTGTGAGAATTCAGTATGCTGTCTTTGAGAAAATGACGATAGAATTAGCACTCTACAACATGGTAGGAGAGAAAGTAGGATCTATATTTTCAGGTGATGCTGTGAGTGGAACCTACAGCCAAATATTAGACACGAGCGCCTTCCCAGCAGGAACCTACCTGGTCAGCTTAGCCTCTTCGGTAGGAGAACGAATTACCAAACGATTAATCATCATAAATTGAATCTAGATGCTTATCTTTGCAGATTAATGAAAAGAATTTCCAATACTTTACTGCTTGTTCTCCTATTTTGTGTCTCTCTGAAGGCACAACAATGGACCTATGGTGCTGGTCTGGGCGGAGCATTATACCATGGAAATTATGCTAATTGGAATTTAGTTCCGAATACAAAAGAATTAGCCACTATTAAGCCTAGTATTAATTTACAAGTGATGTATCAAAAAAAATCCTATGTAGATTATCGAGTTCAAGTGGCCTATTCTGGTTTAAGTGGCAATATAAATAATCGGATTTCTCCTGCTGTGGGTGGTTTAGCGGCTACTAATTTTTCAACCTCTATTTTCCAATTGGATGGCTTAGTTGATTATAATTTTTTGGATTATCAGTCTAATCGAAAAATCGTCAATTGGACTCCTTATGTTTATGTAGGTCTATCAGGCGTATTGGCTAAAGTATCGGGTGTAAATAATGGTTTAGATTTTACATCTTCCGTATTTCCGGTTTTGGCTTTTCCTTATGGCCTTGGAATAAAATATCAAGTTAATTCCAAAGTTGGTTTGCAATTTGAGGCAGGTTCAAGAAAGACCTTTTCTTCTGCTCTTGATAGCCCTAGAGATACCAATGTCTCTAATTACAAATTATTTGATGGCGATCAGTATTTGTTTACGTCGATTAGTGTAACCTATACGATAAAGTCCATTTTTTGTCCAACGGATTAACATTTTTTAATTGGATAAAACCGCCTAAATAAGTACATTTACCACCTTATTACCTATTGGTAATTATTATTATAAAGAATTGAAAGAGTTGATTGATCTTACGAATGTCCCCGTTCACATCGCCGTTATTATGGATGGTAATGGTCGTTGGGCCAAGCAGCAAGGTGTTATGGATCGTGTTTTTGGACACAGATCGGCCTTGAAAGCAGTTCGGGAAACGATTGAAGGTTGTGGCGAATTAGGGGTAAGGTTTTTGACTTTGTATGCTTTTTCTACTGAGAATTGGAATCGACCTAAAGCAGAAGTGACTGCTTTAATGAGTCTTTTGGTCAGTGCAATTAAGGATGAATTGCCTGGAATGATGAAGAAGGATATTCGCTTACAGGCCATAGGTGATTTAAGTAAATTGCCAGCCTCCTCTAGAGCTGAACTAGAGAAAGCGATGGCTGAAACGGCTGAAAATAAGGGTTTAACCTTGGTGTTAGCCTTATCTTATTCCGGTAAATGGGATTTAGTTCAGGCCACACAGCAGATTTCAGCAAAAGTAAAAATGGGAGAATTAGCTGCAGATTCCATTACTGCAGATACCATCCAAGCTCATCTGTCTACGGCTGAAATGCCCGATCCAGATTTGATGATTAGAACTGGTGGTGACCACCGAATTAGTAATTTTATGCTATGGCAATTAGCCTATGCAGAGTTATATATTTTTGAAGATTTATTTTGGCCTGATTTTAGAAAAGAACATCTAAACGAAGCAATTATCGATTTTCAAATGCGTGAAAGAAGGTTTGGGAAGATTAGTGAACAGTTAAATTAGGGGCTGAGGCTCATTTATGAAAAAATTATTTGCCATTCAATTATCAAATAAACGTAGCGCCTTGTTAGGTGTTTTACTGTTTATATTAGGTTCTTATTCTGTTTCTGCTCAGATACTAGGAAGGACTAGATCAATAGCATCAGCACTTCCAGAAACTAATTTTTCCTATGCTGATCCTAAAGAGTATTCCATTGCTGATATCCAAGTAATTGGTTCGAAGTACTATGATGGAACTTCCATGATTAATATTTCAGGCCTTCAGGTAGGGGACAAAATCAAGATCCCTGGTGAGGCCATAGGTGCTGCGATTCGTAAAATAATGAATCAAGGTATTTTAGATGAGGTCCAAATATTTGCATCTAAAGTAGAAGATGGAAAAGTCTGGTTAACTATCGATTTAAAAGAGCGACCTCGTTTGTATTCGATTGATTATACGGGGATTCGAAAAGGAGAGAAAGAGGCTTTGAACGATAAGATGAAGACTTACAAGGGTAAGATTATCACGGAGACTCTTCGCAAGAATTTAGAATTGACGATACGTAAATTTTACCAAGAGAAAGGCCGTTTAAATGCCAAGACAAAGTCGGTAATTAAAGTAGATTCTGTGAGGGGAAATAATGCTATTTTACAAGTAGCTGTTACCAAGGGGGAGAAAGTTAAAGTGAATAAGATTATTTTAAACGGGATTGATCCTGAGTACCGTTCTCTCATCTTAAGAAAGATTAAAAACACCAAGCAAATTCGTTTTGGGCGTGTATTTAAACCTTCTAAATTCGTTCCTAAGAAGTGGGAGGAAGATAAAGAAAAGTTGCTTGCAGCCATGAACAAGCTCGGATACCGAGATTTTCAATTGCAATCAGATTCAGTGGTTCGTTTTAATGATGAATCAATCAATTTAGTGTTAAGCTTAGTTCAAGGTCGGAAATATTATTACCGAACGATACGCTTTGAGGGAAATTTTATTTACCCTGATTCTCTTTTACGTGATGTATTAGGCGTTAAAAAAGGAGACGTGTACAACACGGAGGAATTGGACAAAAAAATGAATGGAAACCCAGGTGAGGACTTAAGTTCTGTCTACATGGATAATGGGTATCTATTCTATCATGCAGAGCCGATAGAGACGGCAATCGAAGGTGATTCAATTGACTTAACCATCCGTGTTTCTGAAGGTAAGCAGGCAACTATTAATAAAGTATCCTTAAACGGAAATACAAAAACATCTGACCACGTGGTCATGCGCGAGATTCGTACGTTGCCAGGTCAAAAATTCAATAAATCGGCTATCATTCGTACCGTTCGTGAACTTTCTACGATTGGGTATTTTAACCCAGAAAAGATCAGCCCTAACCCGGTTCCCCGACCTGATGGTACGGTAGATATCGAATATAATGTAGAAGAGAAACCTTCTGATCAAATTGAACTCTCCGGTGGTTGGGGTGGATTCATTGGTTTCGTGGGTACGCTGGGTGTCGTTTTCAACAATTTCTCAGCAAAAAATATTTTAAATCTTAAGTCTTATCGACCACTACCTGCTGGTGATGGACAAAAGGTAGCTATTCGTTTCCAAGCAAATGGAGCTTCTTTTCAAAACTACAGTCTTACATTTACAGAACCTTGGTTAGGAGGGAAAAGGCCTAATTCCTTTTCAATTGCTATAAATAGCAGCATTTCTTATCCTTATTTATTCCGTCAACCAGGTTTTAATGGCGGTTTTGGTGGCCCTGGTCTAGGAGGCTTTGGTGGTGGTGGTTTTGGTGGCGGTTTTGGTGGTTTTGGTGGCGGTGGTTTAGGAGGCTTTGGCGGTGGCTTTGGTGGAATAAACAATTTCTCTGTTCCGGATTCATTAACAGATGCTCACTTTAACGTGACCAGTTTATCTTTAAGTTTAGGAAAACGCTTAAAGTGGCCTGATGATTATTTTTCATTAAGTCATTCGATCTCTTTTTCTCGTTTTGATGTGGACCGTTACATGACCTGGGCTTACCCGCAAGGTGTTTCGACATCAGTCACATTTATGACGAACTTCTCTCGAAACAGTATAGACAATCCTACTTTTCCGCGTTCAGGTTCTAGCTTCTCGTTATCAGGTACATTAACACCTCCATTTGGTCTGTTAGGAATGAATAAAGACAACTTGTTGATTGAATACCACAAATGGATGTTAGATGCGAGTTGGTTTAGTCCTTTAGTGGGTAAATTTATTTTGCATACACGTGCGCACTTAGGTTTCCTAGGATCTTATGGTGGCAAAGAGATAACCCGATTTGAGCGTTTTGATTTAGGTGGTTCTGGAATGGTACAAGGGTTCACATTTAACCGTGATATTGTCGGATTAAGAGGTTATAAAGACCGGGTGATTGGACCTTCTGGCTCTTATGGTAACGGTGGTGTGGCATATAATAAGTTCGTGATGGAAGTTCGTTACCCTGTTTCATTGAATCCATCTGCAACGATTTTTGCTTTAGCATTTGCTGAAGGAGGTAACAACTTTTCAACTTTAGGTGAATACAGTCCATTTAATTTATACAAATCTGCAGGTGTAGGAGCACGTATATTCATGCCTGCTTTTGGTATGATTGGTATAGATTATGGTATGGCCTTTGATAAGCCACGTCCTGGAGATTCTGATTTTGGCCGTCAAGCATTTACCTTCTCGATTGGACAACAAATTAGATAAGCATGATGCGGTTTTGGTTGACATGTGTTGTAATTCTACTGTTTCTGAGCTCGTCTACTGCTCAGAAATTTGGATATGTTGACACAGAATTCATCACTTCTAAAATGCCTGAATACGCTAAAGTTCAACAGCAAATTGAACAGAATACAAAGACGTGGTTAAACGATGTAGAAAAGAAAAAGCAAGAGCTAGAGAAGTTAGAAAAAGAATATAAGTTAGAGGAGCTCTTGTTAACCGAAGATTTAAAGCAGCAACGATTAGCCGCAATTCAATTAAAAAGTAAAGAATCCAAGGCTTTTGAAAATCAAGTATTTGGTCCCGAGGGGGATTTGTTTAAGTTAAAGCAAACGGCTTATAAGTCTATTTTAGATCAAATCTCAAAAGCAATTGAAAAAGTAGTCAGGGCGAAGCGCCTAGATTTTATTTTTGATAAGGCGAATGATGGGTTGGTATTATTGTATACAAATCCTATTCACGACTATTCAGATTACGTTTTAGAAGAATTAGGAGTGGAGTTAGATCCTAATTTGGCAGAAAAAACAAAGAAAGAGGAGGCGCAAGAGCAGAAAAGTCCTAAAAAGAATTAATTTTACCCTAAATAATAAAGAGAACACAAACAAATTATTAATACACATGAAAAATAAGTTCATTTTGGCCGCAGGCCTACTTTTCGGATTAGCTGCGTTGCCTGCTACGGCTCAAGTAAAAATCGGATTCATCTACCAAGAGAAAATCTACAGCCAAATGCCTGAGGCTAAGCAAGTAGAAGAAGATTTGAAGAATACAGAGAAGCAATACCAAACATTGATTCAAGCAAAAATCAAGGACTTCCAAGATAAGGCAGCGGTATATGAGAAGTTACCAGCTAACACATCTGATATCATCAAGCAAGACAAAGAGAAGGAATTACAAAACTTGCAAACTTCGATTCAAGAGTTCCAACAAAACGCTCAAACTTCTATCCAGAAGAAGCAAGCGCAATTGTTGCAACCTATCGTAAAGAAAATTGAAGAGAACATGCACGCAGTAGCGAACGAGAATGCATATACATTCGTGTTTAACAACTACGAGCCAGGAACAGGCGCTAATCCTGTGATTTTACACTTCCCTGCAGAGGCTGATATCTCAGACTTAGTATTGAAGAAAATGGGAATTACTCCTCGTCCTCCAGGTGCACCAGCTCCAGCAGCGGCGGCTCCAGCAGCAGCTCCGGCAGCAAAGCCAGCAGCTCCTAAGAAGTAATTCTAATCGAATAATTGAAAGAAACCTGATCAAAAATGGTCAGGTTTTTTTTATGCCCTGAAGTATTGAATGGTTTGTAATATCGAAATAGTTCCGATGACACCTAAGACCACATAGTGAAAGTATTTTTCTGGAAGGTATACAAGCACCTTTTTACCTAGATAGGATCCTAAAATGGCAATAACGATGAGAAATGGGATAAATACAAGGTGTTCTTTTTGGAAATAACCTTGCAGAATATAGACCACCGCACGACTCGTATCGACTCCCAAATCAATTAGTGCTGAGGTAGCAATAAAGATATCTTTCTCCAAGCCAAAAGCCGCCAGCGTGATGCCTCTAATGGCCCCACCTGTCCCAACTAAGCCAGCCAAAAAACCTGAAATCACACCGCCAGTATAGAGGTTAAAATTAGTTTGTTCAATCCTTTTTCCCACCCCAGAGATTAGTAGGATTGTTAATCCCAAGATGATCAAATTCATACTTAATTCAATTTCCTTCAAGGGGATTACAGATGTAAGGTAAGCGCCTAGTATTACGAATATGACCGCAGGTATACCCAGTTTAATGGTAATATTTCTATTGATACCTTTTTGGAAAAGAAAAATCTTAGATAGATTACTAAAAACGTGGAAGACGGCTGTGATACCTAATACCAGTTTAAAATTGATGAATATAGAAGCTAAGGGTACAAACAAAATCGATGAGCCAAAGCCGCTAATCGTTCCGATGATTTCTGCAAGTAGAGCTAGTAAAAAGAATAAATAGTAGCTCTTGTCCATTTTATTGGTCCTGAATGATAAACTTGTTTTGAAAAAACAAGATAGCCATTACTCCACAAAAGATGGCCGCATCTGCGAAATTAAAAATGGGTGTGGAGTAATAAGAACCACCCCAAAGTGGAATCCATGAAGGCAGTGGCCCCTCATAAAAATCCGCAAAAAACATATCAATTACCTGACCGTGAAACCATTTCATTGGTGCTCCCTCCGGCGCATTTTGGAACAATACCCCATAAAATACCGAGTCAATTAAATTCCCAATGGCACCCCCCAAGATTAATGCTACCGAAACCAAAAGTCCTGTTGGGCTATTTTTAACTGTCAAATTATACAAATAATACCCGATAGCTAGCATGGCTAAAATACGAAAGCTAGTTAAGATTAACTTCCCCCAAATTGATCCAATTTGAATCCCAAATGCCATACCCGGATTTAAGGTATAATGTAGTTTGAAGAAGTCTCCAATAAGCGGAATTTGGCCAAAATAACCTGGCTCCATCCAAGTATGAACAGCTATTTTGATTCCCTGGTCTAGGGCAATAATCAATAAACTTAATAGGAAATAGCGGTAATTTTTCATGCGTTGTTCCGGCGATTTACTTCTTTTTGTAATAGGGCAAATTCGCGAGATGTTTGTCCAGCAATTGAACTATTTTCCTCTGCGCGTCTAAATAGGTAAGGCATAACGGCATCAACAGGTCCGTATGGTACATATTTCGCTACATTATAACCAGATGCGGCTAGATTATAGGAGATGTTGTCTGACATGCCTAGTAATTGAGCGAAGTAGATATTCGGGTGATTAGTTGGAATTTGTAATTCATTCATGGCATTGCACAGTAGCAAACAGCTTGCTTCATTGTGTGTACCCATGCAAAAATGCACCATATCCACGTGCTGAAGGCATAATTTAACGCCTAAATCGTAGTCGCGATCTGTATCTTCTTTACACACGTGGAGAGGCTCTGAATATTCGTCTTCGTGTGCTTTTTGACGTTCTTTTTCTAAATAAGCGCCGCGCACTAACTTGACTCCTAAATGATACTTGTTAGCCTCAGCTACGGAGATGGCTTGCGCTAAATTCGCCAGCATGTCATGGCGGTACATCTGGAAAGTATTGTAAATGATTGCTGTCTCTTGGTTGTATTTAGCCATCATTTCGTAGGTTAAACGGTCGATGGTCGTTTGTATCCAGCTTTCCTCTGCATCAATAAATAGGCGAACTTTTAATTGGTAGGCTAAGTCACAGATCTCAGTTAATAAATCTTTGCTGTGATCGAATAATTCTTGCTCCTCCTCGGTTAATTCTGAATCGGTTTGTGCTTTTTCCAAAAGCTCAGATTGAAAGATTCCCGTTAACTTAAAAACCGCAAAAGGAATGGCTGGATTTTCAGCAGATTTACGGATCGTTTTAAGGATTTCATCCTTGGTTTTTTGGAATGATTTCTCACTTTCCTCTCCTTCCACAGAGTAGTCAAGGATAGTGCCAATTTTCGCTTTTTCCAGTTCTTGAATCGTTGATTCACAGCCATCTATGGTTTCTCCACCGCAAAATTGGGCGAAAATCGTGCTTTTTATGACTTTTTTGACCGGAAAATGCAGGAAAAGAAATAATTTGATGAAAAAAGTGCCTAAATTTACCAACCAATTTTGGTTCATTGCTGCAAAAATCCAATAGGACTTCTTCAACTGAAAATCGTCTTTCGAAGCAAAGGCTATTTTTGTATCCTCAAATGATAAATTAATTGAGGTTATTGTTGATGATTTTTTTGTCATTTGTGCTAAAAATTGATGCAAATATAATTGAAATATTACCGATTGCTTAAGAAAAAAATAAACAAATAAATAGAGGACGTAGGTCCTTGTTAACCGTCAGAATATTATGAATGCCAATTTAGACATTGTACCAATGCAGGACTGGATTCAGACGAACGGAAAACCCTTAATTATTGCGGGTCCATGTTCAGCTGAGACAGAAGAGCAAGTATTAGAAACCGCTCGCCGTATTAAAGCGGAGGGTTATGCTCACATCATGAGAGCAGGTGTTTGGAAACCTCGTACACGTCCAGGCAGTTTTGAAGGGATGGGAGAACCAGCATTAAAATGGTTAGTGGAAGCGAAAAAGGAAACAGGATTACCTTTAGCGATTGAAGTTGCTACACCAGAGCACATCGAATTAGCCTTGAAATATGGCGTTGATGTTTTATGGATTGGTGCTCGTACTACAGTTAATCCTTTTAACGTACAAGATCTAGCAGATGCATTGAAAGGAGTAGACGTTCCTGTATTAGTTAAGAATCCAGTAAATCCAGACCTAGCTCTTTGGGTAGGTGCTTTCGAGCGTCTTCAAGGATCAGGTATCAAGAAATTAGGAGCTATCCACCGTGGATTCTCTAACGCACAAGAAACAAAGTATCGTAACTCACCTATGTGGGCAATGGCAGTTGAATTAAAGCGTTTGTTCCCTCAAATGCCATTAATTGGTGATCCATCTCACATGGCTGGTAAGCGTGCTTTATTGATGGAATTGTCTCAACGTATTTTGGATTTGAACTACGATGGTATGATCATCGAGACTCACCGTGATCCAGATGCAGCTTGGTCAGATGCTTCACAGCAAGTTACTCCTGAGAAATTAGGCGAAATGTTACGTGATCTAGAAGTTCGTAATGCGAGCTATGGCGCTGACTTCTCTGATGAATTAGCGAGTCTTCGCGAGAAAATTGACAACATCGATCGTGAGTTATTAGAAGTACTTGCTGCTCGTATGTCCATCGTAGAGAAATTAGGTGAATACAAGCGCGATAACAACGTTGCGGTATTGCAACTAGATCGTTGGAAGCAATTACATAACGACCGTGCAAGCCAAGCCAAGGGTTTAGCTTTATATCCAGAATTCGTAGAAGAACTATTCAAATTAGTTCACTTAGAGTCGATCCGGAAGCAAACGGAGGTGATGAATAATGCAACAGCATAATTTAGATTAGAGAGAAGAGAGAAGAGAGAGGAGATCTGAAATCAAAAAAGGGAGCAATTGCTCCCTTTTTTGATGATAAAATAGCCCAATATCTCTACTCTCTACTCTATTATCTCTACTCTCTTACCGACTAATCTTCCACCCCGCCCAAACAATCAAACCCATCCCCACCAAAGTAATGAAATCCGGGAAACCGTGACCCAATATCACCTCGATAATGATGGAGAATATAACGGAGCTGTTTCCTACCACACCCACCACGCTAGCTTTTTCATTCAAGAGTGCCTGGGTAGTGTAGTATTGAACCCCTAAGGCTAATAAACCCATAACAAGGGCCCATATCCATTCAGCTATCGATGGCTGTACCCAAACGCCGGTTAAGAAGCTATTTTCAAATCCGCCAAAAGTCCCGGTCAAAAGGGAAATGATCGAAGCGATAAGTCCGGCGCCCATAAAGGAAACGACGACCCAGCGAGAGTCGTAGTATTTTTGTGCCTCTTTGATGGCTAAATAGCCTAAAGCCGTTCCCATGGCATAGATGACGCCGGTACTGTGGTGCCAAAGAGAACCATCACTACTCGGTTGAAAAATGAGTAGAATGCCGAAAAAGCCAATCAAAAGAAATAATACTTGTTTGCTGTTTAGGCCTTCATTTGGCAATAAAAAGAAGCTAAAGACCGCGATGAAGAGGGGGAAAGCCTGGCCGTAGGTGTTTGTTAAGGATAAGCCGAGATGTTCTAAAGTGTAAAAAAGGCAATAGAGGGTGAAGGCGCCGAGAAGCCCTCTGTAAATGATAAAATAGAGTTTTCCGCCGGTTTGGACGGCGGGTCTGCGGTAAAGGCTCGTCAATAAAAAGGGTAGGCCAACGGCACTGCGGAAGAAAACGAGTTGAATGGAGCTGAAGGTTTGGCTCATCTCTTTTGCGATCGCGGACATTACCGCGAAGCAAAGGGAGGAGAGTAACATGAAAAACACTCCTTTATTGGAATAAATTCGTTTTAACATTCGGTATAATCTTCGAGGATTAGCTCAAATTTTCTAACTTGCATTTCTTTTCAAAGGTATGACAAAAAAAATAATTTTATCCCCTGATGCACCCGCTCCAATTGGACCTTATTCACAGGCAGTTGAGGTGAATAACACGCTTTACGTGTCTGGACAGATTGCTTTATCGGTTTTTGATGCAGGTGGAACGATTGAAGAGGAGACGAATCAAGTGATGTTGAATTTGCAACATATTTTAACTGCTGCTGGTTATAGTTTTGACCAGGTGGTGAAATGCTCCATTTTCGTGAAAGATATGAATCATTTTGGCCAAATAAATGAAGTTTACGGTCGTTATTTTACCTCCAATCCTCCTGCTAGGGAAACGGTGGAGGTCGCTCGTCTGCCTAAAGATGTGCGCGTGGAGATTTCCTGTATTGCCTATAAATAAAATCTATGTCTAATTCAGTACGTGTTCGTTTTGCACCTAGTCCTACGGGAGCGCTCCATATTGGAGGGGTAAGAACCGCTTTATATAATTACCTTTTCGCTCGTAAAATGGGCGGAAAATTTCTTTTACGCATCGAAGATACGGATCAGGCACGCTTTGTGCCGGGTGCGGAACAATACATTTTAGATAGCTTAGCGTGGTTAGGCATTAGCCCTGATGAAGGAGTGGGTGTGGGTGGACCACATGAACCTTATCGCCAAAGTGAGCGCAAAGACCTCTACAAGGCCTATGCAGATCAATTATTAGCAGATGGGAAGGCCTATTATGCCTTTGATACCTCGGAAGATTTAGATGCGATGCGCGCCAGCTTCGAAAGCCAGGGGTCTGCTTTTCAATACAATTCTTTGACCCGTGTGAAGCTGAAAAATTCAATCGCTTTAGCTCCAGCAGAGGTAGAGCAATTAATTGCTTCCGGAACGCCTTACGTGATTCGCTTGAAAGTTCCAGCAAAAGGGGAGGTGCGTTTCCAAGATAGTATTCGCGATTGGGTTCACGTGCATACGTCGAGCATCGATGACAAAGTTTTGATGAAGTCAGACGGGATGCCTACCTACCATTTAGCGAATGTGGTGGATGACCATATTATGGAAATCACGCATGTGATTCGCGGTGAGGAGTGGTTGCCTTCGGCTCCACTACATATTTTATTATACCAAGCTTTTGGCTGGAAAGCGCCTCAATTTGCTCATTTGCCTCTTTTATTGAAGCCTGAAGGCAACGGCAAGTTATCTAAAAGAGACGCAGATTTAGGTGGTTTTCCTGTCTTCCCCATGGAATGGACCGATCCAGCGACGGGTGCGGTTTCCAAAGGTTTTAAGCAAGAAGGCTACCTTAAGGAAGCAACCTTGAATTTCTTGGCCTTTTTAGGTTGGAATCCAGGTACTGAGCAAGAGATGTTCAGCCTAATGGAATTAGCGGAGGCCTTCTCTTTAGAAAGAATCAATAAAGCCGGCGCGAAATTTGATGTGAAAAAAGCGCAGTGGTTTAATGAGCAATATATTAAGCAACAAGATCCAGTAGCTCTTGCGAAGGATTATTTGCCTTCTCTACCTGCTGATCAAGCACTTTCTTTCGTTCACTTGTTTTTAGATCGCATTACTTTTCCGCAAGAATTAGCAGATAAAGTGGCCGAATTTCAAGCGCGTCCAGCTGTTTACGAGGAGGCTGTTTTAGCTTCTAAGTGGAACGCAGATGCGGCTGCTGGTCTTCAATTTATATTACAGGCTTTGCCAGGTGTGGATTCGTGGGAGCCGGAAGGAATCAAACACGCGATCCACGAGGTTTTAGAGGCAAATGGAATTAAGATGGGCAAGGTGATGCAGATTTTGCGTGTGGCTTTGAGTGGTAATGGAGCAGGTCCAGATTTGATGATTTCAATGCAATTATGGGGTAAAGCAGAGGTGATCGATCGATTATCGCTAGCATTATCGAAGTTCCCTTCAGTATAAAACAAGATGGCGAAGAAGGATAAAAAGAAGGAGATACCTACGGTGCATCCGGATTTAGCGGGATTCGAGATGAATATTGATTCATTTGGAACCATTACGTCTACTCTTGATCGCGATCGATTGAATGCTTTTTTGGACAAACAAATGCCCGAGGATAAAAAATTAAAGCCGAAAGAAAATGAAGGTTAGTCAAGAGGATGTGAAGAAAATCGCGCATTTAGCTCGATTAGAGATGCCAGAATCGAAGATAGGAGAGATGCAAGATTCCATTAACAAGGTATTGGTATGGATGGAAGCCTTGAATTCGGTGGATACCTCAAATGTGGAGCCTTTAGTGCACATGACTTCTGCCCTGAATAATTTCCGCGAAGATGAGGGTAAGGTTACCTTAGATCGTGCCAAAGCCTTAGCACTAGGTCCCGATACAAACGAGACTTACTTCAAAGTCCCGCAAGTAATCGAATAATTAGCCGATATAGTATTCAATTGCTTTTTTCATTTCCGATTTGCTGACCGGAATATCATAGCCACAGTCCCCAATTCCCGTTAGCAAAGAGAATCTCACCTCTCCACCTTTGTTCTTTTTATCTTGAAGGGTCAATGCAATAATGGCAGGAATTTCTGATGCTTTTAGGGCAACTTTTCCATAGGTCTCGAATAAATAGATTTCGATATCACCCAGTTCTTCTTCTGCGATTAATCCACGCTGATAGGCAATAAATGCCTCCATGATCATTCCAACAGCTATGGCCTCGCCATGCAAGATTTTGCGTTTTCCTTGATCCAATAAGAATGTTTCCACCGCATGGCCTAAGGTATGTCCCCAATTTAAGATTTTACGCAACCCTTTTTCGGTTGGATCCTCCGCCACTACCGCTTTCTTAATCTCAACAGAATGTTCAATCAGTCCCGCGAAATCTACCTCTGAGAAATCAGTATGACTGATTTGTTCCCATTTCTGCACATCACGAATCAAACAATGTTTGATGATTTCAGCATAACCCGAAAGTTTTTGCGCACTAGGTAAAGTCTGTATGAAATTCGGATCAATTAAAACCGTTTTAGGCAAGTTAAACACCCCAATATGGTTCTTTAAACCCTGAAAGTCCACCCCTAATTTACCACCCACACTCGCATCCACCTGGGCCAAAAGCGTCGTAGGTATCTGAATGAAATCAATGCCTCGCTTGTAAGTAGAGGCACAAAAACCTCCTAAATCTCCGATTACACCACCACCCAAATTAATCAAAAGGCCATGGCGATCCATATTTGCTTTCGTCATCGCCTCCCAAACCTTTTCACAGGTCCCCAAGTGCTTATTGTTTTCCCCAGATTTGATTTGAATCTTAATGAAACCTTTGGGCAAATAGGCTTGAATCAGTGGAAGGCAATGCTTGGAAGTTTGCTCGTCTACGAGAACCGCTATTTGCAAATAAGTATTTTGGCCTAAAAATGAGGGCAAAGATTTTGAAATAGACGCGATTTCGACAGACATAGGATTTTTTCTTCAATGGATTCCTCAAAATTACCATGATTTTGTGAAAACAGACTATTTTTTGCCTAATTTTGTACCCGCTTGTTAATCCCACAAGATTCACATTTTTTTATGAGAGAAATTCAGTTTAGAGAAGCCTTACGTGAGGCAATGACAGAGGAAATGCGACGTGATTCATCTATTTTTTTAATGGGTGAGGAAGTAGCTGAGTATAATGGAGCCTACAAAGTTTCCCAAGGAATGTTAGATGAATTCGGTCCAGATCGCGTGATTGATACGCCGATTGCTGAATTAGGTTTTGGTGGTATTGCCGTAGGTGCTTCTGCGAACGGTCTTCGTCCCATCGTTGAATTCATGACCTTTAACTTCTCTTTAGTAGCGATTGATCAATTGATTAACTCAGCTGCTAAAATGATGTCTATGTCTGGTGGACAATATTCTTGCCCTATCGTCTTTCGTGGACCTACTGGAAATGCGGGACAATTATCCTCTCAACACTCATCTAACTTCGAGAACTGGTTTGCAAACACACCAGGCTTAAAGGTGGTGGTTCCTTCGAATCCAGCGGATGCAAAGGGATTATTAAAGGCATCGATCCGTGATAATGATCCAGTTATTTTCATGGAGTCCGAAGTAATGTACGGGGACAAAGGTTTAGTACCAGACGGCGAATACTTAATCCCAATCGGTAAAGCAAACGTGGTTAAACCAGGTACTGCCGTAACTATTGTTACATTTGGTAAAATGCTTTCTCGTGTGGTTATGCCAGCGGTAGAAGAATTAGAAAAACAAGGAATCTCTTGCGAGGTAATCGACTTACGTTCAGTTCGTCCGATTGATTACCCTGCAGTGGTGGAATCAGTAAAGAAAACAAATCGTTGCGTAGTAGTAGAAGAGGCGAATCCATTATCGGCCATTTCATCTGAAATTGCATATCACTTACAGCGTTGGGCATTTGATTATTTAGATGCACCTGTGGTTCGTGTAAACTCTCGTGACTTACCGCTTCCTTACGCACCTACCTTGATCGAGGAAATTCTTCCAAGCATTGAGCGTACCATCCAAGCAGTTAAGACAGTAACTTATAAGAAGTAATTTACTCTAGTGCATAAAAAAAGCCAGCGTTTCGAAAGAAGCGCTGGCTTTTTTATGCAGTAGTCACTAGTCGGTAATCAGTATCTAGTAATCAGTATCCGGTAGTCGGTAATCACTCCATTTTTTCACCCTTTACTCTATAATCTCTACTCTCTACTCTATAATCTATACTCTACTGACTACTGACTACCGGTTACTGGATACCGACTACTGATTACAGTACATAGATAAACCTCGATCCATCCACATCCACTCCCTCAAGCTTAATACGTCCTTTTCTAGATTCTAAAGCTTCAACTGCCTCCTTAGGTGTGTTGATCACTTTATCATTGATCTTTGTGATAACCGCACCTTTCGCTAAGCCATACATTTCAAGACGGCCATCTGGTAAAACTTCGGCAATCTTTACACCTGAACTTACGCCAAATTTCTTCTTCTCTGCTGGAGTCAAACTCGCAAACTTAGCACCTAAGAACTCTGATTTTGCTGATTCAGGAGAGTTGTCGCCTTTTACGATTTCGGTATTACCGTCTTTGTTCTTTAAGGTTACCTTGAATTCCTTCGTAGCGCCATCGCGGTTAACTGTTACTTGAAGTGGCTCACCTGGGCGCTTTCTGCTGACGATTTCCATTAACTTCGAAGTCGATTTAGTCTCTACTCCGTCGATTTTAGTAATCACGTCGTTGATTTTGATACCTGCATCTTTTGCGGCTGAATTCTCAGAGAAACCTCCTACGTAGACACCTGCGCTAGTTTTAAGGTCTTTTTCTTCTGCTAATTTGGCATTCACTTCAGAGATTTGAACACCTAAGAAGCCACGTTGTACGTTACCGTATTTAATTAAGTCACCAGACACTTTCTTCACGATGCTCACTGGAACCGCGAAAGAGTAACCTGCAAACTGACCTGTGCGAGAATAGATGGCGGTGTTGATACCGATTAATTCCCCTTTTAAGTTCACCAAAGCTCCACCGGAGTTACCTGGATTTACAGCAGCATCCGTTTGGATGAATGATTCAAGTGGATTCATGTCTGGGCTATCGCGGTCGATGATGTTCTGGCGACCTTTGGCAGAAACGATACCTGCTGTTACTGTAGACTCTAAATTAAATGGATTACCCACGGCTAATACCCACTCACCCACGCGAAGTGCGTCAGAATCGCCAAAATTTAAGAAGGGTAAATTTGTTTCCTTGATTTGGATAACGGCAAGATCAGAAGAGGGATCAGTTGAAATAACCTTCGCCTTGTATTCACGCTTATCATTTAGAATAACTGTCACTTCCGCAGCTTCTGCCACTACGTGGTTATTGGTTACGATATATCCGTCAGCGGAGATAATTACCCCTGAGCCAGATGACTCTTGCGGTTGTTGCTGTTGTCTACGGCCACCACCAAATGGATCGCCAAAGCCAAAGAAATCATCAAAAGGGCTAGAGAATTGTTGTTGTCTTTGACGCGTTTCCATTTTCGTCTTGATATGAACCACAGCAGGGGTTGTTTTTTCTGCCGCATAGGTGAATTCACCTGGGTTTCCTGGAACGACTTGATTTGATACGGAGGTGGTAAAGGCGGAAGGCGCATCCGAGAATCCGGATGAATTATTACCTAAATTAAAGAGCGAATAGGCACCTAAAGTGACTCCACTCGACATTAATGCAATGATCGCATACGACTTAAGCTGATTATTCATTTCCATTTAGTTGATTTTTAATTAATAATTGACTTGCGAATTTAAATGAAAATTCGCCTCGCACAACCTCATTAACAAGATTTAAGAGTTTTAAATCCCGAAGGAAATGGCTAATTTTGTGGTTCATTCGTAAAAACACGTTCAAATGATTTTAAGTGAGCAAGAATTATTGAGGAGACAAAAGCGCCAAGAATTGTTGGCGATGGGAATTGATCCTTATCCTGCACAGGAATACCCGGTGAATGTTTATTCTGACCAGATTTTGGCAGAATTTAAACCGGAGTCTGGAAACTTCCAAGACGTGGTTTTAGCAGGTCGTTTGATGGGCTTCCGTATCATGGGAAATGCCTCATTTGCGGAACTTCAAGACGCGAATGGCCGTATTCAATTGTATTTCCGCCGCGATGATCTTTGTCCTGGCGAGGATAAAACGCTATACAATACGGTATTTAAAAAGTTATTAGACATCGGTGATATCATCGGTGTGAAAGGATATGTGTTCACGACGCAGATGGGAGAAATCTCCGTTCATGTTCGTGAATTTACGATTTTGTCCAAAGCCTTAAAGCCTCTACCCGTGGTTAAAGAAGCAGATGGTCAAACCTACGATGCCTTTTCTGATCCAGAAATGCGTTACAGACAGCGTTATGTGGATTTAATCGTGAACCCATCGGTGAAAGACATTTTCATCAAACGGGCGAAGATCATCTCTACGATGCGCGCTATGTTTGACGAAAGAGGTTGGTTAGAAGTAGAAACACCGGTATTGCAAGCCGTTCACGGTGGAGCATCGGCTCGTCCATTCAAGACACACCACAATACCTTAGATATGCCACTTTATTTGCGTATCGCGAATGAATTGTATCTAAAGCGATTAATCGTAGGAGGTTTTGATGGCGTGTACGAGTTTGGCAAAATGTTCCGTAATGAAGGAATGGACCGTACGCATAATCCAGAATTTACGTCTTTGGAATTCTATGTAGCCTACAAGGATTACAATTGGATGATGAACTTGACAGAGTTAATCTTTGAAACGGTAGCGTTCAGATTGCATGGAAAAACTAAAATTGCGGTAGGGGAGAATGAAATCGAATTCGCGGGTCCATACCCTCGTTTAACTATTTCAGGTGCTATATTACAGTATTCTGGTGTTGATGTTGATGCTTTATCGGAAGATGAATTGCGCGCGAAGTGTATAGAATTCGGAATGGAAGTAGACAAAGGAATGGGCAAAGGAAAGCTGATCGACGAGTTATTTGGAGAGAAAGTGGAGGCAAACTTAATTCAGCCTACCTTCATTACGGATTATCCGGTAGAAATGTCACCATTAACAAAGAAACACCGTTCGAAAGAAGGTTTAGTAGAGCGTTTCGAATTATTTGTGAATGGAAAAGAAATCGCGAATGCGTACTCTGAATTAAATGATCCAATTGACCAAAAAGAGCGTTTCGAAGATCAATTAGCTTTAGCAGAGCGCGGTGACGACGAAGCGATGGCGATGGATCATGATTTCATTCGTTCCTTGGAATATGCGATGCCTCCTACTTCTGGTATTGGTATCGGAATTGACCGTTTGACTATGTTAATGACGAATCAATCTTCTATTCAAGAGGTATTGTTCTTCCCTCAAATGCGCCCAGAAGTGGTGAAGGAAGTAGATTCTGAATCTGCTTTTGCAGAAAGAGGTATTTCTGAAGTGTGGATTCCCGCTTTACAAAAGATGGGCATCCTTACATTAGAAGCATTAGACGCAGCTAACCCCAATAAAGTATTCAATGACTTAGGTGGAATGCGCAAGAAATTAAAGATAGATGCGGCGATGCCGACAAAGGACGAAGTGATTGCCTGGATTCAGGGCTAGTGTTTCAATCATATGCATAAAAAAAGCCTTCCGTTAAGAAGGCTTTTTTTATTTCTCTTTAACTAGAGATCAATGTTGCAATTTTATAGGTAAACCTAAATATATATTGTAAAATACTGATTTGCTCTAATCAAAAAAACGAAAGAAAAATTAGATTTTCTTTACGTTGATAGCGTTTGCGCCACGCTTTCCGTCAGTAACTTCATAAGATACTGAATCATTTTCGCGGATAGTAACACCTGAAAGGCCAGTTACGTGTACGAAAATGTCTTCACCTGTTTGATCGTCAA
>JACCDV011126480.1_pt1 | contig 25908 bp, 24 predicted proteins | sample 7446131 | NCBI WGS metagenome assembly JACCDV01 (sample SAMN15323448, study PRJNA562643) | freshwater metagenome | isolation source: river surface water | place: USA:Blue River Watershed | collected 2017-08-17
GTCAGCCTTAAATGTCTTTGGTGTCAGTATTGGGGCTTTTAGACTTGCTGGCGGACTGATTATCGTATTGATTGGTTTAGACATGTTGAGAGCGAAATCGCATGGAAAAGACTATCACTTAAACCCAGATCAGGTAGAAGCTCATCGAAAAGAGTCTATTGGTGTGGTTCCCATTGCAATGCCAATTTTTGCAGGTCCAGGAACTATTGCAACGATTATTGGTCATGCCGCAGATTACAATACGGTATCAGCAAAAATAGATGTGACCTTAGGATGCGCGGGTTTAGCCGCTTTGATTGGCGTTATTCTTTGGTTTTCGCCTCTGATTGCTAAACTTTTAGGGCCTTCTGGAATGAGAGTTGTGACCCGAGTGATGGGGTTAATCCTGATGGCAATCGCCTTTGAAATGTTGACCTCTGGTTTAAAATCTTTATTGCCAGGTTTAAATTAGAATTTTTTAAATTTTTATTTAATTTTTTTAGATAAAGCTTGTCGAGACTCCCAATTTTTTAGGTAGCTCTCGGCAAGCTTTTTGTCTTTTATGATCAGCATATTTTCGGCGTTATATTTTTGAGCGCTGGTCGTATAGTTAAAAGACCCAGTTTCAACCACGCTTTCATCGAAGATCATCACTTTATTGTGAGCAATATGTACTTGGTTATCATTCCACAGTGGTAGGCCCGAGGCCTTCAAATAAGACTCTTGAGAAAAGTTTTGAGGATCGAAGTTGCTGCTATCAAGAATAATCTTGACCTCGACGCCTCTTTCGTAAGCATCGATCAATGCTTTTGCGATTTTATAAGAGGTGAAACTATAACTTTGGACATAAATACTTTCTTTGGCGTCTTTTATCTGCGTGATTAATAAAGCCGTGCAATTTTCCTGAGGAGTGAAACACGTGAGGTAGCCGGCGTCGGATTGAAAAGGCTGGTCTGAAAGAGCATGAGCCGATAGTCCTGTGAGACTCCCTAATAAAAAAAGAAATGAACAGGGGGCAAAAAAGGCTCGACAGGGGATGAGTGCTGGAAATTTGAATGTCCTCAATAATGTTTTCAAAAGGATATTTCCTGTTTTTTGCCGTATGACAATATAAAAAAACCCCAAGGGTTTGAGTCCTCGGGGCTAACGGCGCTCCTCCCGGGGCCTTCCTATTGGCCCCATCCGTAAGCTAATTATGACCTTATCTTTATCTCGCAGCAATTGTATTTAGAATCTTTTTTGATTAAAGGTGAGGTGAAAGGTCATTTTTTTTAAAAAAAATGGTATGGTTTCAGAATTTAAGAGGGTTTTAGATGGTTACCAGGCAGGGTATTTTTTCTTCATTGATTCTCTTTGCAGGAGTTTTATTTTCAACTTGGATTGCCATTAAAAGTACAGTGTTTGAATCCGCGAATCAGAACCCTCATTTGGTGGTGGGTATTGGGCATGATTTAACGGATAGACAAATGTCAAAAGAAGGCGCTTTAAAGTCCATTACCATTGCTCAGAAAATGCTTCACTATGCCGATGGAAGTTCTGATTTTTTTGCGATTCACGGGACTTATTTTAATCTGACTCAGCCGCTGAATCCGCCCTGGAAGATTTCAGGAAAGTTGGGTTTTGCCGTCAATGATAATCAACTCTTAACTTTAAAAGATCAGGTCCAAGTGACTCGTGCAACCACTGCTAATTTACCGGCCTTAGCGCTGGATACTTCATTGCTTCATTATGATCGTGAAAAAAATATGATTTATACGGATCAGTTTGTTGTATTGAAAGAACCTGAATTAGGAAATATCACGACAGCGATCGGACTAAATGCTTATTTGAATGAAAATGAAGTCAAGTTGTTGGATGACATTCATACGATTTATCAAGCGCCCGCAAAAGATGATGACAAAGAGAGTGAAGCAAAGAAGGACAAAGAAAAAAATAGCCCAAAGCCAGGTTCAAACGCTCAGGACATCAGGGGGAAAAGTTAATGCGAAAATTGACGAAATTTTTGTGGAGAGCTTTTTTCTGGATGGGCATGTCGAGTGTTATTTTTTGTGAAAATTTGAGTGTGGATGATGATTTGCCTTTAAAAATTCAAAGCGATAGTTTGAAAGTGAACTATGCGACTCAAGAAGGATTATATATTGGCAATGTCGTGGCAGATCAGGGGACTCGGCATTTGACAGCGAATCATGTTTTATTAGTGCGGGATCCACATCTCAATGTATTTTCAGAAATTCATGCGTTTGGGGATATGTCTCGTGAAGCCTATATTGAACTGATTCCTAAAACAGGCGAAGCTTTAGTGAAGGGGAATGCCGATGAGATTATTTATCATCCCATTGCTCATACGTTGATTTTTAAAGGACACGCAGAGTTAGAGCAAAAAGGAAGAATATACCAAGGGCCCTTGGCGATTTATAACACCGAGACTCAGGTGGTGGACAGCCCTCTTTCTGTAGATGGGCGGGTGAGCATGATTATTCCACCAGAGAAAATCGCGTAAGCGAAGCTGATATTTTGAAAAGTAATGTGAAATTTTTGTAAAAAAGGAATGACCGATATGCCGAAACTAGTGGCTCAGAATTTGGGGAAAAAATATCGATCTCGTTGGGTAGTGAAAGATGTCTCTATCGAAGTCAGTGGCGGCGAAATTATAGGGTTATTAGGTCCGAATGGCGCTGGTAAGACCACCGCCTTTTATATGATTGTTGGGTTGGTCTCTGCGAATCGGGGCTCAGTATATTTGGATGATGAAGTGATCACTCGATCCCCCATTCATACCAGAGCATTAAAAGGCATAGGGTATTTGCCTCAAGAACCGTCGGTGTTTCGAAAACTTTCTGTGGCGGACAATATTCTGTCTGTATTAGAACTCCAATCGAAATGGGATGTTTCCGAGAGACTGCGTCGCTTGGAAGTATTGTTAGAAGAGTTTCATTTAACTCATGTGCGAGATTCTTTAGGGATTAGTTTATCGGGCGGCGAACGTCGTCGAACCGAGATTGCTAGAGCTTTGGCGATGGATCCTCAATTTATTTTATTAGACGAGCCTTTTGCAGGCGTTGATCCTATTTCTGTGATGGATATTAAACAGATGATTTTGGGATTGAGTCGCCGCGGGATAGGGGTGTTAATTACCGATCACAATGTTCGCGAAACCCTGGATATTTGCGATAGGGCTTATATTGTCAACGAAGGCGAAATTTTGGCTCATGGAAGCCCGAAAGAGATTCTAGAAGATCAAAAAGTCAGAAAAGTGTATTTGGGGGATCGATTTACGCTTTAAGGAAAAGGCCTGATATAAAAATATTTATAAAAATATTTAAAAATTAAATCACGCCATGACCGAGTAAATCATGCAAGTGAATAATACCAATCAGGCGATCTTTCGAATTTAAGACCGGTACCGCTGTAATTTTAAACTGCTGCATGAGCTGCGCGGCTTTAACGGCCAATTCGCCGCTCATCATCGTTTTTGGATTTTTTGTCATTAGGGATTCAACAGAAGTGGTTTGAATATCAATATTTTTTTCAAACGCTCTTCTTAAATCACCATCGGTGAATATTCCTAATAATTCTTGATCAGCGGTGCAGACCGTCGTCATGCCTAAACGTTTTTTGGTGATTTCTAGAATAGCGTTCTGAATCAGGGTATCCGGGCTAATCACGGGGAGATCCTGATGACTGTGCATAATATCATCGACTTTTAATAGTAATTTTTTGCCCAGGCTACCTGCCGGGTGGAAATTTGCGAAATCGGCTTCTTTAAAGCCCTTTGATTCTAATAATGCAATGGCCAATGCATCTCCCAGTACCAAAGTGGCGGTAGTGCTTGAAGTGGGAGCTAAGTTCAGAGGACACGCTTCTTTTTCTTTTATATCAATAAAGAGGGGAACATTTGCATAGTCGGCTAAAGGTGACGAGCCGCAGCGTGTAATAGAAATCAGGGGAATCTTAAAACGAATGAAATAGGGGAGTAGGGCTAAGATGTCTGCGGTGGATCCTGAATAAGAAATCGCAATGACCACATCTTTTTCGGTAATCATTCCCAAGTCTCCATGTTGTGCTTCTGTAGGGTGCACAAAAGAGGCCGGAGTGCCCGTGCTTGCAAAAGTGGAGGCAATTTTGCGTGCGATATGCCCTGACTTCCCAATACCAGTTAAGATCACCCGACCTTGGCATTGGCTCAGGATATCGCAAGCCACATCAAAGTTTTCTTGGATCAACCCTCGGGTAGAGTGTAAGGCTTCGATTTCTTGATCAAAGACTCTTCGGGCGATGGATTGAAAAGATTGTTTTGTGTGTGAAGAAGAAGGCTGCATCGACTATGAAAATTTTGTTTGTGTTGAACTATAGTACCGACACGCTAAGGGAACAGGCAAGTCTGTGAGTGAACCTAGGGATAAATCTATGAATAAAATTGAGAATAAAGCTGCGAATAAAGCTGCGAATAAATCTGAAAATGAAGCAGTTGTTAAAATTCGAGATCTTGTTTTCTATCGAGGAAATCGGGCCATATTTAACGGGGTTTCTCTGGATATTCGTCGAGGAAAAGTGACTGCCATTTTGGGGCCGAGTGGAACCGGAAAAACGACTTTATTGCATTTGATGGGGGGATTGATTCGACCCGATCAAGGCTCGATTGAAGTCTTGGGTGAAAATGTCAATGAGATGGCCTCTAAAGCTCTTTTTAAATTGCGACAAAAAATGGGCATGCTCTTTCAAAGTGGAGCCTTATTTACGGATTTGTCAGTGTTTGACAATGTTGCCTTTGCATTAAGAGAACATACCCATCTTCCCGAGTCGATGATTCGAGATATTGTCTTGATGAAACTTGAAGCAGTGGGGCTCAGAGGAGCGGCAATGTTGATGCCTTCTCAGCTTTCAGGAGGGATGTCTCGTCGAGCAGCCTTAGCCAGAGCGGTGAGTTTAGATCCTCAAGTCATGATGTATGATGAACCCTTTACGGGACAGGATCCTATTTCGATGGGGGTCGTCGTCAAATTGGTGAGATTATTAAATGACGCTTTGAATTTAAGTTCAGTGATTGTCTCTCATGACGTTCAAGAAGTTTTTAGCATTGCAGATTATGTTTATATTATTTCTGGTGGAAAAGTGATTGGTCACGGCACTCCCCAAGAAATGCTTGAAACCACAGAGCCTCAAGTCGAGCAATTTATTCATGGGCGCCCCGATGGTCCGGTGCCTTTTCACTATCCTGTAGTGTCGATGGAAGAGGATCTTGGAATGCTTAAAGCCTGATTTAATCAAATTAATTAAATCAAATTTAAATCAAATTAAGTGAATCAAATTAAGTGAATCAAAAGGAAGCGGATGATGATATTAAAAAGCGTGCAGGGATTAGGTTCATGGGTCATCGCTTTTTTGGCGATTATGGGTGATTTTGGACTTTTTTTATGGAGAGTGGTTTTCGGTCCAGTTTCAGTCAGGCAAGCCTTTAGACAGCTTTTTTATGTTGGTTTTTTATCTTTGGTGATTATTGTTGTATCAGCCATTTTTATTGGTTTTGTCTTGGGTCTTCAGGGATATAACACTTTATCTCGTTTTGGCGCGAGTCAGGCACTCGGTCAATTAATTGCGTTATCTATTGTTCGAGAATTGGGCCCCGTGGTGACCGCTCTTCTGTTTGCTGGTCGTGCTGGCAGTGCCCTCACTTCTGAAATTGGCTTGATGAAGGCGACGGAACAACTGCTAGCCTTTGAAATGATGGGGGTGAATCCTATCCGAAGAATTATTGCCCCTAGATTTTGGGCCGCGTTAGTGGCGATGCCCTTATTAATGTTAATTTTTAATGCGCTTTCTATTATTGGCGGATATTGGGTAGGGGTTTGCTGGCTGGGAGTCGATAGCGGAGCCTTCTGGGGGAATATGCAACAGTCGGTTGATTTTCATGAAGATATTTTGAATGGCTTAATTAAAAGTATTGTTTTTGGTTGGGTCATTTCTTGGATTGCGCTATATCAAGGATATTCCTGCAAAGGGACCTCAGAGGGGATCGCAAGAGCGACGACTCGAACAGTGGTTTATTCTTCTTTGGCCGTCTTGGGGTTCGACTTTTTCTTAACGGCAATGATGTTTAAATAAATTTTTAAAAGGGAAAATAAGGGTGGAGCAGTCATGAAAAAAGCAACGTTAGAAGTATCCGTGGGAATTTTAATTATTTTAGCGGCGATCGCTTTAATGTTTACGGCGATTAAAGTCAGTGGTCTCAGTGTGAGTAATGTCACCGCACAAACTTATGAGCTCAGTGCAGTTTTTTCTAATATTGGAGATTTAAAGGTTCGAGCTCCCGTCAGGCTTGCAGGCGTTTCCATCGGGCAGGTAAGTCGTATCAGCTTAGACCCCCAGACTTTTGAGGCGAATGTGACCTTAACAATCAAGAAAAGCATCGATAGCCTTCCCACCGATACCTCGGCGTCGATTGCTCAATCGGGGTTGCTTGGCGACAACTATGTCAGTTTGACGCCGGGATTCAGTGAAGACGAGCTTCACTCGGGAGATAAAATTCAAACCACGTATTCTGCAACCAATATTTCCTCTTTATTATCAACCTTCATGAGTAGCGGGGCGCCTAAAAAATGAGAAATTTTAAAAGAAAGTTAAGTTACGTAACCGTGGCATTGATTCTGGGATCTTCTATTTTTGCGACTGCAGAACCTGTGGTGAGCTCATCGTCGGGTGCCTCAGATTCAGTCTCTTCGAATGCTGCACCTCAGACTCTTCAAGATCCTGCAAAATTTTTAGCGGATTTCGTGGGTAATATTAAGCATCAAGTCGCCGCAAATCAGGTCTCTCTGGCCTCGTCCCCCGAAAAACTCTATGCCTTGGTCGAGCAAGATGTGTTACCTAATGTCTCTCTTGATGAAATGGCGGGCATGGCTTTGGGTCCAAAATGGAAAAATGCAACTCCGGAAGTGCGGAAAGAATTTATTGTTCAGTTTTCTCAGATGGTGACGCGAAATTATTCGTCTGGTCTGTTAAAAGTTTCAGATTATACCTTCAAAATTTACCCTGTTCGTGATGCTGTTTGGAAGCGAGAAAAAAGAGTGTCTATCAATGGAGTGATTCAACCCAATAGTGGCCAAGCCGGCTCTAACGTTACTTATTATCTAGAACGATCGGGCAATGCTTGGAAAATCTATGATATGGCGGTAGAAGGGGTGAGTTTTGTGAGTAGCTATCGTTCACAATTTGAATCGTATGAAACGGTAGAAGATTTAATACCCGCTTTAAAAGCCTTAAATGAGCGTTCAAAATGATGCAAAAAACACTCAATTTAATCATTGATAAAAAAGATCCGCCTCTCTGGAAATTTTCTGGGGATTTAACGGTTTTTGCTCTGTCTAATTCTGCGAAGGAATGGATAAGACTTTTTCCTGTTAAAGGTCCCTGGGAGATTTCGGGTGAAAAAATTTCGAGTATTGATACTGCCGGTCTGGCATTTTTATTGGAGTGTATTTCCCATGCCAAGAAGCACTCGATTAAATTAAGATTTGTTGGGCTGCCTCCTGCTGTCTCGCCTCTCATGAAAGCGCAAGGGGTGGAAAAGTTAATTACTGATTATGTCGAAAACTAAAAAGCCAGAAAAATTAGAATTAGAAAAAAAAGCAAAAGCAAAAGCAAAACCAAAGGCAGCAATAGGCGCTCTTAAAGTCGATCGTCCCTCTTCGGATTTATTTTTATTAAAAGGTCTGGGAGCAGCCTTATTTGAAAAGCTCTCGCGATTGGGTATTTCGCAGATTGAAGATCTTTTTTTCCATTTACCCCGCGCGTATCAAGATCGTACCAAGATTATTTTATTTTCAGAGATTTTCTCGGGACTTTCTGTGGGCAAAGATATCTTAATCGAAGGAGAAATTATTCACTCGGAGGTCTTGCCCGGTCGTCGTCAGATGTTGGTGTGTTATCTCACCGATCCTCATGAGCAAAAGAGAACTGGTCGAGTGATCACACTCCGATTTTTTTATTTTAATGCTTCACAAATAAAACAATTGTTGCCTGGAAAAATCATTCGAGCTTTTGGGCAAATTCGGATGGGAAATCAAGGACCTGAGATGATTCATCCGGAATATAAAATCTATTCACCCAATCAAGTTCCCCTGATAGATGGCGTTTTGACACCGCTTTATCCTCTGACCGAAGGCTTAACGCAGGCTCGGATTCGTTCTTTGATTCAGCAGGCATTTGATCGATCTCGTCAAGATCCGACGTTGTTACCAGAAATTTTAGAGTCGGATGTTGTCTGGAAAACCGAGATGGGAATCGCGCCAGAATTTTTGAATATTCGAGAGGCATTATATTTTGTTCATTTCCCGCCTCCGAATACGGATGTGTCTCGACTTTTATCGGGAAGACATCCGGCCCAACGTCGATTAATTCTCGAAGAATTATTAGCGCATCGTTTAAGCATGGAGAAAATCCGTCAATTAAAAGAAAAAATTCCCGCTCTGCCTTTAAAAAAAATAGGGGAACTAGAAAAAAAATTGTTAGAAGCTTTGCCTTTTTCTTTGACTCCTGCCCAGCAAAGAGTCTGTGCTGAAATTCAAAAAGACTTGGAAAAGCCTTTAGCGATGCATCGATTATTGCAAGGTGATGTCGGCTCAGGAAAAACCTTGGTGGCCATGATTGCAGCCCTCCAAGCCGTTGAAAATGGGGTGCAAGCTGCGGTGATGGCACCGACAGAAATTTTGGCTGAGCAGCATTATTTGAATTTTGAAAAATTTCTCTCCGGCCTTAAGACCCTACGGATTGAATTGTTAAGCGGTTCATTAAGTCCCAAGAAAAAGAAAGAGACTCAGTTGAAAATTTCCGCCGGAGAAATCGATATTTTGATTGGAACCCAAGCCTTATTTCAGGAGGGGGTGAGCTTTAAAAAATTGGGTTTGGTGATGATCGATGAGCAGCATCGATTTGGAGTAGAACAACGTCAGGCGCTCTTAAATAAAAGTGTCGTCGGAGCGCATCAATTGGTGATGACGGCAACGCCCATCCCTAGAACCTTAGCGATGACTTCGTATGCAGATTTAAATATTTCTATCATTGATGAGCTTCCTAAAGGAAGAAAGCCCATTAAAACCGTGTTGGTGAATCAATCACGTCGAGGCGAAGTGATTGAAAAAATTAAGGGAGTGGTGAGGCAAGGCCGTCAAGTCTATTGGGTCTGTACCCTTATAGAAGAATCAGAAATTTTAGAGTCTCAAGCCGCAGAAGAAATATATCAGCAGCTGAATCTCGCTTTGGCGCCTTTCACAATAGGCTTGGTTCATGGACGAATGAAGCCTGTGGAAAAACAAGCGGTGATGGCGGACTTTAAACAAGGGAAAATTGATATTTTAGTGGCCACGACGGTTATTGAAGTGGGCGTCGATGTTCCGAATGCGACATTGATGATTATTGAAAATCCGGAAAGATTGGGTTTGGCACAGTTGCATCAGTTACGAGGTCGAGTGGGACGTGGGACGGAAGAAAGTTTCTGCGTTTTATTATATCAATCGCCTTTATCTAAGATGGCCGCAGAACGCTTGAGTAGTCTCAGAGATATGAGTAATGGCTTTGATATTGCAGAAAAAGATCTAGAGCTTCGAGGCGCCGGTGAAGTGTTGGGGACTCGTCAGACCGGAGAGGTGGAATTTAAGATCGCAGATCTTATTCGCGATCGAGACTTACTAGACGCGGTGAAGCGGATGGCTCAGCATTTATCTGATAAAAATCAGCAGGCTAGTAACAGCAGTGCTGCCAGCAGTTCTCCGAGAGTCGAGGCATTGATTCATCGATGGCTAAGCACGCGCTTAAAGTTTCAGCAGGTTTAAGTTATTTTTCTAAAAAAAAATTAAAAAATAAAGCATCTGAGTTTGAGGTAAGATTCATCCCATTCCAATGTGGTCTGATTTTTATGGGTTGAATTCCATTTTTCTCATGTATTTAAGGAATTGAGAAAATTTTTTATTTATTTGAAATAAAAATCTTAAGACCTGCTTAATAAACTCATGTTTTAATTAGATTTTTAAATCAGCATGGGAGATGATGATGTCAGCACTCGAAATGTTAAGAATCAAACAACCAGAAACGAACATTATAAGCATCGTAAGGGTGGCTCCACTTACTAGAATCTGCCCGCCAAGAGGAGAGCTCGTCTCACCCGCTCACAGTATTGCGCCTTCTACGGGTGCCCGTACTGCGAGCTCTGAGAAAGAACGTGCCTTATTTTTTCTAGAATTTTTAAAAGGTCTCGAGCAAAAAAGCGCAGCAAAAGAAAAGCAATCCAGTTTACATTTCCCTGGGGATGACTTAGACGTCGATTGAGCCTCACAAAAGCATAATAAAAAAATAGGAGAATCAATTTGAGCAGCTTTGAATCTGTATATGAGCGTGTGACTTTTTGTCGTTCTGAAAGCTTGTGGTTGAAAGTAGATCATTTTTCTGATGATGAAATTGTTGAATTGCTTCAAGCTATCCCTTTCTGTGTGACTAGACTTCAGATGGGGGGACATGATTTTTCGCTCAAGTCCACTGAGAATATCATTCGTATGATGAAAGCGATTCCCTCTTCAGTCACCTCTCTAGAGATGGACTCTAACTGTTTAGGCCAGAGCAGGTCGAAGGCGGAGTTGGCTCAAATCTTGAGGGCTATCCCTCGGACCGTCACCTCTTTAGATCTTTCAAATAATGATATGGGAGCAGAATCAAGCCTTTTAGAGTGTCGGGACATGATGAAAGCTTTGCCCCCTTTGTTGACAAGATTAAGTCTTGGTCTGAACGATCTATATCTTAGAACGGTGGCTGAAGTGACGGAGATTATTAAAGTATTGCCCGTTTCATTAATAGATTTATTTTTGGGAACTTTAACTTGCGAGGGAGATAAAGAGGATTGGATAAAACTTATTAAGGCCTTGTCGCCTTGTTTGAAAATTTTTAGTGAAGCAGACGCCTTATCTGTGGGATCATTTTCACAGAGAGACTTAATTGAAATTTTCAGCCATGTCCCTTTAAAGCTTAGGATGGATTGTCCTCTTCTTGCTTCTGATTTTAGGGATCAATATAAAGGTCAGCATCCTCCTCATTTTGAATATCATGAAGCCTTAGCAATGCTCAAAACCCGTGATATGTTCTTATCAGATACGGGTAGAAAACGAAAAAAAGATAATCAGAAAAAAGCGAGGCGTCTTCAAAAAAAGGCTTTTGCTTTATTGCTTAAAATTTCTCCTAAAGTTTTAGGTTATGACGATGCCGCAAAAATATTATGGCCGGAGCTTTACGCGCAGCATTTAAGTCGACCTGAGAGTGATGTAGAAAAACCGACTCTTTTGGAAGTGGCTGAATATGCACTCGCAGCGAAAGAGGTGGAAAAATTTTTTCACCTCCATTGTTCAAGCATTAAAATAGAAGACGCCGATAAAATTGATTCTGTTGATGAAATCAAGGCGATTTTGAATGCCATAGAGATAGCTCAAACTAAGGCAAAAGCGGAGAGCTGTGAGCCATCGTATCCCCTTATTACGAAAGAATATTTAAATAGATTATTGGCACCTTCTGAGATTGCTTCTGTAGCCGCAGGGTCTGCAGTTGTGTTTGGGTCAGTGTCTTCAGGATTCAAAACTCGAGGAACAAAAAGAGAGAGAGATCCGACTGAAGATCCAGAAGATCCTGCGTGTGAGTAAGCATTCAAAAATGCATTAATGATTCCCTTCTTAATTTGAGACTTTTCAGTTAAAACTGCCTGTTTTTTAGAGGAGATTTTATGCTGAAAACTCGCGTTAAAACTGGATTGGCCTTGGCTGTGGCAGGGTTTATTCTTATTTTTTGTTTGGGTCTGTTTTTTCCGCTGGCGTGGTGGATTTTATTTTGTGTGATTGTCTGGGAGTGGGCAGCCATGAAATTTTCTCAACAGATTCCCTCGGCGGTCGCGGGTGAAGGAAAGGCTGAAGATTTTTCTTATCAACGTCGGGAGCAGAGAATCAAAAAAATAGGTTATGTCGCTGCGTTTTTGTGCTGTACGGCTTTTGCTTATGTTCTGCCTTTATTAACCATGAAAATGGGGCTTTTGTTTTGGATTGCTGCCGCAGTTTCTCTCTTTTTTTCTCGAGAATCTTTGAAGTTTCTGGTGTCTAAATGGGGTTATTTTTTGACCGGGATGCTTTTGCTGGTCCCCGCATGGAGCTCTGGGCTTTATTTATATTACAACTCGCCTTGGTTGTTACTGTATGTCGTATTAGTCATAGCTGCTTCAGATATTGGGGCATATTTTGTGGGCAAAAAATGGGGTAAGCATTATTTGGCTCCTGAGATTAGCCCTAAAAAAACCTGGGAAGGTGCCTTCGGCGGGTTAATTTGTGGTCTTGTTCTTGGCTGTATTTTTGGTTTTTTTGCAAATCATTATTTATTTCAAAATTCGACTTTTTCCATCCTGCGATGGGGCTTTCTGAGCCTGATTTTGGTAATTTTTGGTGTGGTGGGAGATCTTTTTGAAAGTCAAATTAAAAGACTGTTGGGTGTGAAAGATTCAGGAAAACTATTGCCCGGTCATGGTGGGTTTTTGGATCGATTCGACAGCCATTTTGCCGGATTATTGATCGCTGCGTTTATGATTTGGATATAACTTGTGACTGTGACATCGGCCACTATTCAAGATCACGCCCAAAGAGAGCGTGCATTATGTGTGACAGGATCTTTTATGGTTCATGCACCCGCGGGCTCTGGGAAGACAGACCTGTTGGTGAAACGTTATGTGGCTTTATTAGCAACGGTTAAAGATCCAGAAGAAATTGTCGCGATTACGTTTACTAAAAAAGCTGCTTTTGAAATGAAAGAGCGGGTTTTAAAGACGCTGGAAGGCCGTAATTCGTCGATTTTACCTGCTCGATTACGAATTCTGACGATCGATGCGCTATGCGCGAAATTGGCGCGATCTATGCCACTGATGAGTGAATTGGGAGATTTGCCCAATATTACGAAAGACCCCATGCTGCTCTATCAAAAGGCTGCTCGTGCGTTATTGCAAGATGAGCCTTGGAGCGATGCGTTGTGGGTTCTGGCTCGGCATATGCAAAATCGCTTAGCGCTTTTAGAGGAGTTGTTCGCACAAATGCTTTCGACCCGAGAGCAGTGGTTAGCGGTTTTAATGGCAGCTCGTGGGCAACATCGAGAAAAGGCCTTAAGAGCTTTTTTAGAAGGTTCGATGGCTCAACTTCGGGAAGAAGCATTAGAAAGTTTTTACTTACATTGTCCTCGCGAGTCTGAGGTATGGCGTGAGATGAATGCGTTGTGGATGTTTGTCTCGTCTCAGCAAGCACAACAAGAACATGATGAGATTTCTCACATTCAAAATATAGCGGCCTTGTGTTTGACGAAAACGGGTCAGTTACGCAAAACCGTAGATAAGAGAAGTGGCTTCGGGACGGACTCCCCCGAAATGAAAACTCGTATGAAAGCCTTATTGGAGGCCCTTTCCGTCAATGAGTCGCTGGTTGAGAGATTACAATATATTTCAGACCTTCCTCCTTCGGAATATGCCGACCAAGACTGGGCGGTGGTCGAGGCTTTATTAGAGGTTTTGCCTTTATTGGTCTCCCATTTGCAGGTGATTTTTTTAGAAAAATCAGAAGTCGATTTTAGTGAAATTGCCCTAAGAGCCTTGCACGCGATGGGAGAAGAAGATTCTCCGACGGAGCTGGCTTTGATGTTGGATTATCAAATTCGGCATATTTTGGTTGATGAGTTTCAAGATACTTCGCCGATTCAATTCAAATTATTAGAAAGTTTAGTGCGTGGCTGGGAACCTCAAGATGGTCGAACGTTGTTTCTAGTCGGGGACCCCATGCAGTCGATCTATCGATTTCGGCAGGCGGACGTTCGGTTATTTCATGAAGCGATGAAAAATGGCGTGGGAGGGGTGCGTTTAGAATCACTCTATTTGGTCTCGAATTTTCGATCCAGTCCAGAAATTGTGACATGGGTCAATCAGGTGTTTCAGCGAACTGCGGTTCCGGTCAAACAGTTTTCGGGTGAAATTTTGTGGACGGAAGTGAGGGAAACTGCTCAGGTCCGTTCTTCTGAAGCGTTGGAAATGATTCATAAAATTAAAAAAATCAGAGAGGATAATCCGGGAGATTCCATTGCCATTTTGGGTCGGAGTCGTCGTCAAGTTTCAGATATTCTGGCAGAGCTTTTGATGCATCAGATTCCCGCAGAAGCCGTGGATATGCAAAATTTATCTGAAGCATTAATTATTCGGGATTTATGTTCGCTGCTGTATGCGTTTTCTGATGAAACCGATGAGCTGAGTTGGATGGCGCTGTTACGGTCTCCCTGGAGCGGATTGTCTTTGGAAGGGTTATTACTTTTTTCAAAAGCCTTGTCGGCTGAAAAAAATGTAGGCGTGTCATGTATTGAAATCCTTAAAAAATTATCCAGAGAGCCACTGATTCAAGATTCTCGAGTGGCTTTGTTAATAGAAATTTATGAGAACGCCTGTCTCGAGAAAATCGATCTGCCTTTGGTGTTATGGCTACATCAGGCGTTTGAGGGATTGGGGGGCGCCGGTGGATTGCTGGACCCAAAAGAAGTCTTGGCGATAGAGCAATTTTTTCGATTATTAGAGGAATTTTCACCGTGGGCGTTGCCCGACAGATCGCTTTTAGAATATGCCTTGCTGCAACGATTTATTCGAGCAGAAAGTCAAGTAAATAGTGTCCAAGTGATGACGATTCATAAATCCAAAGGCTTAGAGTTTGACCATGTTTTTGTGCCCAAACTGCATCGACTGAGTGCGCGTGATGATTTAAGTCTTTTATTATTTGAAGAAAGGTTAACTTCACAGGGTTGGAGAATGCTGATGGCGCCGATTAAATCTCCTCAAGGCGAAAGCTCGGCGTTATACCGCTATTTATATCGAGAAGAACAGGCCAGGGCGGAGGCTGAGAACTTACGGGTGCTCTATGTTGCCGCGACTCGCGCTAAGAAAACTTTAAATTTTTCGTTTACGGTGAACGAAAAGGCGGGGGAGACTGCTGAGAAGGCAGAATTTAAGCCGATTCGCGGAAGCTTTTTAAGTTATTTATGGCCGTGGGCGGAGGGTGCCTGCATGTCAGCTCAGCATATGACTCAGTCTTTGAGTGCGAAAAAAAATCAATGGCATCGGATTGCTCCCGCAGCGGCGACTCTTCAGGCGGAAAAATTAGATATAAACAGCCCCATCAATATGGAAAAAGAAGATTTAAATCATCCCGAATTTCCTGTTTTAGAAACGTTAAAAGACCGAGCGATAGGGACTATTACACATCGTTATTTAAAATATTTTTCAGATTTACAAGAAAACTCTCCCGAAAAAACTCATTTTTTCTCACATCCTGAGGGTTTAAAAACAATCTATCCCGATCCCATCAAGGCTCAACTTCGGGATTTAGGGGTGAGTCTTCCGGAAGACTTAGAATCTTCAATGCAAAAAATTTTAGAGGCTTTAATCAAGACATTACATAGCCCAACTGGGCAATGGCTTTTATCCCATCACCCTGAGGCGCAGTCTGAGTTTCGAATCGTTCATCGCCAGGGAAATTTGGTGAATTTTTATGTCGTGGATCGGACGTTTGTGAGTGAAAATGTTCGAGTGATTATGGATTATAAAATCGCAGAGTTGTTACCCTCTGAATCTATAGAAGACTTTTTTGAACGTCTGAAAATGACCTACAGTCCTCAACTCAATCGTTATGCGACTTTAATGCGAGAGATGGGGGAGTTACGTGAGATTAAAACGGGCTTATATTGTCCCTTACAGGATGCATTGATTTGGATTTGATTTAAATTTTATTTAAATTTTATTTAATGCAAGACCACATAAATATCAAATCTGTTGCTCTTGCCGATCAATTGAAAGCTTGGCTTGTGCTGATTCAGAAAAGGAGCTTGCTTAGGCCTTTTGACGACGACTCTTTTTGTGGCATGCGCTAAAGCAATTGGGAGCAATAAATCAGCATCGAGATCCTCTCCCACTAATGCTTTCATTTCTCGCATGGGCTTTTTCACCAAGGCAGATTTCTTTCGCTCTGGGAACATGGGGTCCAATACAATCACTTCGGGTCGAGGCAGCGTCGGGATGAGAGTTTTGGCATCTTCGCCATAAATTTTTAAACGGGAAGCCAGCTTCAAGAGTTCAGGATCTTTAGGCTTAATCGGCTCAATAGAATCAGTAGAATCAATAGAATCAGCAGTTATATATTCTGACAGTTCATCGAGAGCATGACACAAAGCGTTGTAGACTTCTGGATGTCGTTCGATCAGCGTGACCTCAAAACCAAGAGATGCGAGGATAAATCCATCTTCACCGCGTCCTGCTGTCGCATCAATCACAGTGGTATAGCCTTTCTCGATGCCGCAGGCTTTGGCAATGGCTTGATTTTTCCCTCCGCCGTATTTTCGTCGGTAGGTGAGTTCATCACTTAAAAAATTAATCGGGGTTATTGTCATTGATCTTTGAATCATCAAAAAGAAGGGAGAGTAGCGAAAAATAAGAGCGCGTCTAGTGAGACCTTTTTTGGAGGAGGAGAGAAGCGATGTCAGAGGCCTCACCAAACGCAATGAACCGGTTATGAGGGGCCCCGTCTTAAAGGAATATCGGGATTGGTTACATAACCGTCGGAAGGCATTCTAATTTCTAAAGATTAAGAGAATATTAATTTATCGCGATCAAATTTTATTTTAATTTTTTATATAATTTTTATATAGAGTGGGGTAAAAATTGAGATGAAAAAAAAACCCGCTTTCGCGGGTTTCTAAAATTTTTAAAAAGCTAAAAAGCTTTCAAAAATTAGTTAGCGGAGTCGTTCATTCCACCGAAGGCGTATTCAACACTCAGACCAACGCTGTTCATGCGTGGAACTCCGTCTCCATCAGAATGGCTGGATCCAAAGACGTGTTGATAGAAGACGCCAACATCAATGGCGGGCGTGAAGTAGTAGCCCACGCTTAATCCCGCAACAGGTTCCCATTGATTGTGAGAATCAAAGTCGTCATCGTTTGGTCTCATCATGAAGTAGCCTTCACCTGCATTTACACGGGCAAAGAAACTTTGCCAGGTATATTGGCCAACGGCTTGTAAACTAAAGTTGTAAATATTTACTTTGATGTTCTGGCCCGCAGCAAGACCAGTATCGTTAGTACTAGTAATATTTGCGTTCATGGGTCCGTAATACGCGAAGTTCAACATGGGGCCAATATCAAATCCAGAACCCATATCAAATAGATATCCACCATGAATATTGAACATATATTCTTTGGAAGAGAGTTTGTATGTGGTAGTGCCAGAGTCGTCAGTGTCGGTGACGCTACTTGGCAAATTCATGCTGTTATACCCTGCACCAACGCCGGCAAAGAAACCGGAATTGTGGGTGTCATCAGCGAAAGCTGAAGTAGAAATGGCGGCTACGCCAGCAATGGCCAAAGCCATTGAAAGTTTATGTAGTTTCATAGATGTCTTCCTTTTTGGTTAGTGTAAAAAACAATGCAATTTTAGAGAGAGTCTTAAAAATTGCGAAAAAAGATTAAAAAAACATGACAATAAAAATAAAAGATATAGTGATGATTATGCTATATCTTATTGATTTATTTTTATTTTTTAAGAGTTTGATTTTATGAAATCAATTAATTGAGCTTGGGATAACATCCCTACTTTCGTCGCGATTAATTGGTTAGATTTAAAAAGCATCATCGTGGGGATTCCTCGGATGCCATATTTGGCTGAAATATCGCCTTCATGATCGACATTTAATTTGCCAATTTTAATTAAATCAGGATGATTTTTGGCGACTTCTTCCAAAACAGGGCCGAGCATTTTGCAAGGGCCGCACCATTCTGCCCAAAAATCCACTAAAACGAGGGTGGGGCTGTTGATAAAAGAATCAAAATTATGGGCCGTAAGAGTTAGGCAATGTTCGCTCATGAATAGAATCCCCTTTGATTAAATATTGATTAAATATGTGTATGAAATAATTTAAAATTTTTTGCAGAAAAATCGTTGAGATAGATCTTAAAAAGCCTGTTATTGAAGCCATCGAGAAGATTTCTGTCAAGCAGAATTTCCTTCTAGAAAATTAAGTTTTTGGTGAGGTCTTTTTTAGATGTGCTCTGGGATGGGTTTTATCATAGACATCCGCCAGATGCTGAAAGTTTAATTGGGTATAAATTTGAGTCGTTGAAATGCTTTCATGGCCTAATAATTCTTGCACGGCACGCAAATCCCCGCTGGATTCAAGAATATGGCTCGCAAAAGCATGTCGAAGCATATGAGGGTGCACGTGATGGGGGGCGAATCGTTCGGCCCATTTGCTGAATCGAGTGTGCACTGTTTTGGGCGAAAGTCGGACGCCTTTCTGAGAAATAAAAACAGCCATTTCAGGGGAGATTTTTTGATTGATAGGGTTCTCAGAGGCCGATTGAAGATGAAATTCTAGCCATTCTGAACGAATCGGAAGCCATTGGTTGATGGCGTTGATGGCTCTTGATCCAAGGGGAATAATTCGTTCTTTATTGCCCTTGCCGATGACTCGAATATTTTTCTCTGCAAAATCAATATCCGATAAATTTATATTTAATAACTCGGAGAGTCGGAGTCCTGAAGAATAGGTTAATTCCAGCATTGCTAAATCTCTAACATCTAAATCATTTTCGGGCGTAATGTCTAAAAAGTGCTGAGTGATATCAACGTCAGGGACATCGGGAAGTTTATGGTGAGATTTTGGTGCTTGAACGGCATTCACAGGATTATGAGAAACTCGCTCTTCACGTAATAAATAGCGATATAACGTGCGAAGTGTGGAAAGTCTTCTAGCAATGGATCGGGGATTAATGCCGCTGCTGTGTTCTTTGGCAATCCAGGCCCGGAGGAGAGGTGCCTCCACATGCTGCCAGTCTAAGATCCCATTTTTTTGTAAATAGGGGATAATTTTTCGGAGGTCTAACCCGTAATGCTCTTGAGTTTTGGGGGAGAGTCCGCGCTCATATTTAAGATGATTTAAAAATGCTTCCATGCCAGCGATTAAGCTAGACATCTTATCGCGCTGCCTGAGTCACGGATTGAGGGGGCTCAGGAGATTGAGTGTTGGACGGGAGATATAACGGTCCCTTTTGTCCGCAAGATATTAAAAATAAGGATAAGCCGATGGATAAGATCACAAATAAAGGACGAGACTTTTTTTTCATGCGCCATGATCTCCAGTTAAGTCTTTTTTAGAGATTTTTTTAGAGGCTTTCTTATAGCCTTTTGTTTCGGGTTTTTTTATAGATTTTGCTTTCTTGATTTTCGGGGAATGCACTGGAAGATTTAAGTCTTGAATGGACGCCAAGGCTCTGTGGCTCGGTAAGCAATAGGTCGTGGATAGCCAAAGTGTGATGCAAGAAAGGCCGGCGAGTAAAATATAAATAGTCGTATTTGAAAGAAAATTAATGCCATTAAAACTGCCGAGATAAGAAATGATGGCCATGCCGATCATATAGATCCATACCCATAGCGAAGATAAAAAGTCGAGAGAGCCTTCTTTTTTTCGTCCAAATAAAGCGTAATAAATCAAAAAGATGCCATATCCAATCGCCAATAAGACGGTTGTTTTCCAGACGATGGTCCATCCACTCCAATAGGTCAGTAGTGCACAAATGTAAAAAGCGATGAGGGACCAGAGGGTTCCGATCGGGAGTCTAAAGGGTCTTTTTAAATCGGGGACTTGTTTACGAAGCGCCAGTAAGCAAACGGGACCTAGGGCGTAAGTCAGCGCTAAGAGGGAAGTTAAAAATGTTGCGATGCTTTCCCATCCTGGGAGAGGCGCAAAAACGCAGAGGCTTAAAAAGAAGTTGAAAATAATCGCAAAAGTCGGATTTCCTCCGGCGCCTAATGCTTGGAATAATTTAGGCGCGTAGCCAATTTTGCTAATAGCATAAAGAGATCTCGCGGCTCCAGCGCAGTACATTGGAGCGGCGGCCATGGGAGCAATAACCGCTCCTGCATATAGGAAAGAATTTAACCAAGAGAGTTGATCTTGAGCAAGAATGGCCGCGATGGGACTATTTTGGCCTTCAAGAGCGAGTTGATGCCATCCCTGCAATAAATTTTCTGAAGTGAGAGAGGTTAAAAAACCAAGTTGGAGCAATAAATAAATCCCTAGGCATACCAAGATTGATCCAATCGTTGCTAAGGGGACCGTTAGATGAGGATTCTTGGCTTCTCCGGCCATCTCTGCGGCTTGTTTAAAGCCATTAAAGGCAAAAACAATGCCTCCTGCTGAAATAGCGGCAAAGATTCCATGCCACCCCGTCGGGAGTAAGCCTCCCGTATTCGCTCCGGTGAGTTTTTGCCAGCTGAAATGGTGAAGAAAAATCACAAGTACTATAAAAACAGGAAGAATAATTTTGATCGCCGTTAGAACGCTATTGGCTCGCATGAGCAAACGGATGGAATAAACATTCAAGACACTAATTAATAAAGAAAGTACAGCTGCAGAAATATAGCCTGTAGAGGTCAGTGCCCCATCAATATGGGTTAATCCAGGGATATAAAATGTTAAGTATTGCAAAACCGCTTGGATTTCAGACCCCATGAGCGCTAAATAAGATAGCCAAATAATCCATGAGAAAATCATGGACACTGAGGTTCCATGAGAAATATACGGGATGCGAGCAGAAGACCCAGAAATGGGGATCAGGGCGCAGATTTCTGCAAAAACAAAGGCAATAATTAATAAAAGAGCGGCACCTAAAAACCAGGCGAAAATGGCGCCAGTTCCTGCTAATTTTGCAGAATAATAGGCGCTGAATAACCATCCTGAACCAATAATGGCGCTGACAGAAGAAAGAAATAAAGCTTGGGTCCCAATGGTGCGTTTATTCATGTTGGTTACCTCTTGAGATGCGGATCGTGGATGAATCGTGACTGATTGTGACTGAACGAAACGAGCGAATCTAAACAGGTGTTCTGGAAAAGGCAAGGTTTGGATTTTAATTGAAATAATCCGCATCATGCCTAGTTTTTTCATGATAGCCTTGAGCTGAAATTCCTAAAAATGAGGAGAGTCTAAAGAATGTCAAAAAGCCATATCAAATATTCATCGGAAGGTCGAGTCATGAGTGAATCTTTTATATTGAACTCTGAAGAGGAAATGACGCTTGTTGCCGGGCAACTTGCCACAAAAATTCAAAAAGGCGACATTATTTTTTTGCATGGAAATTTAGGCGCGGGAAAAACGACGTTGACCCGTGCATTATTAAGGGCTTTAGGGTTTGAAGGACGGGTGAAAAGCCCAACGTTTACCGTTATGGAGCCTTATGACTTAACTCATCTTCATGGATTTTTTTTATACCATTATGATTTATATAGAATCAGCGGCGAATCTCCGGATGAGTTGGAAAATATCGGGATTCGAGATCAATTAAATCAAAAAGATGTGCTCGTCATTGAGTGGCCCGAACGCTTAAAGTCTTTCCGTTCTTTTCTGCGCCTTGAGCCCACGATTGAAGTTTTTATCGATTTCTGTGAACTCCCTCAGGATGCTCCTCAAAAAAATCCCGCTGAAATGACGGTGCCTCGAAAGATATGTTTGAATATTTTGAAATAAAGCCATCTGATGCATCAGACGTAAGCAGAAGTTATTAGTTATTACCAGAATCTTGGGATAGTCATCAGAATTTCTAAGCCAATTAAAACGATAATAATCACTTCCAGCGTCGAAGAGTGAGCATGCTGAATTTCATTATTAAACATATCTAACATGTCACTGATGACTTCAGTTTTTTGATTTAACCCTTTCACTCGGGACTCTAAGTCTAAGAAACGTCTGGCAATTAAATAATCTTTCTCATAATTGGAGTGCTTCCAAAAATACTTGGGGATGGTGAGTAATTCGTTGCTGACATTCAGCTGGCTACGGAGCAGAACGATCTGAGCGACAATTTTCCTGAGTTTTTTGCGGCGCATTTTGATGGTCCCTTCTTGGGACGCTTTTTTAATAATCGGCTCGTATTGATCAAATGTCTTTTGGATAGTCGTATCAAAAAGCTGGAGTTTAACCGACTGTGAGAGGGCGTATGAGGCCGCAATTTTCAACTCTAACTCGTCAGAAGAAAGAGAGATCATGTCGATATTAAAATATCCATGAGGCTCCATTTTGGTTTGTTTTCCATATTGAAAAGAAAAATCATCGTGTAGGGGTTTTTCCAACGGGTCAATAATAAAAGGTAATACTTTTTTTAAATGCTCAGAAGATTCATTGCGGCTCATGTTCCAGGTGATGACGGTTCCTTGTGAAAAATAACAAACCAGTTTGTCGTCGGGCAGTGACTGATAAATACAATCATTTTCATGGATGGGATGTGAGGTCGAATGTTTTAAATACGCGAAAAATTTGGGTAACAACAGGCCGTGGCCTAAGCAATAAGAGTGGCAGCGCATAAAAAATCTCCTTGAGAATTCTTATTTAAATTAGATTTTTTTGATTAGCGTTTCGAACTTTCCATCTTAGGTCAATTTTGAATTATTTAAATCATTTTGCTTTTTCGGGAATTTTTTAGGGATTTTATTTCTTAAAATATTGAAGATTTTGTTCTGATTGTTTTTGAAAGAAGTGAAGAAGTTTTTCAATAAAATCATACTCATAAAGACTTTCGTTGTATTGCAAATGCCCTTGAATGCCTTCTTCCGTATACTGTAAACAAAAACTAATGTTGGCTTGTTCATGATGATGAGGGAAAGGCAGTGTGAGTAATTCTTTACAGGGTAAATAGATCATATTGCGATGATATTGATCAGAAACAGAAATCATGATTTGGAAAAGTTCTGGGGAGCTTAAGTTTAAGTGTTTTAAAAGCGCCTCAAGATTTGAGTTTTTATGCTCATAAGCTTGCAAAACGTTTAGAGAAGCTTGGTTGAATTGTTCACAAAAGCTCAATTTAGGGTTAAGTTTGTAGCGAAGTAGAAGAGGTGAGCTCTCACACGCGGGGGTGTAAACCAGGGTCGTAATCCCGATATCTTGTTTTTCCGTGAGGGCAGATAAAGTTTCAATCAGATTTAAGTAAAAGAAACAGAATAAGTTAGAGTTGTATTGTCTTGAGAATTCGTACATGGATTGACTGGTAGAGGCATCAAAATGGAAAGCAATATTTTTAAATTTTGGCGGAATTTGATGCTGAGCGAGGGTGTGTTTTTGGGGAAGATTGAGAACTGAGTAATCCGAAAGTATGTTTTTCCAAAAGGTAGATAACGTTTCTGAATCTGAAAATAAGGGCGCCTGGTCTGTTTGATTTAACCCTGTCGAGCCTTTGGAAATCAGCCCTTTCGAACGATCTAGATCTATTTGACTCATCTGACTCGTGTGACTCATGTGACTCATAAAAGTAAATTCTCTATTTGAAAAAAGCCGTGCACTATACACACTGAAGACCCTGGCTGACAACTCTGAGTTTTTTTGGATGAGTTTTTTTGGATTTTGCGGTAGCGGATTTTAAGGGCGCTTATTGCTTATCCGAGTTCAAATAAATCCACATCAGTTAGGCCCTGATTCAATAATTTAAGACACTCACTCCCACGCTGAATATCCATAGGTATACTCCTCCTGTGAGTGAGATTCTCGTGAGAGAGTATTTCAATATATAAGGGCCAATATATAAGGGCATATAAGGGCGTAATTATGAAATGGAATGTAAAGAGAAAATGACGAACTCTGGTTCGAAAGTGAAAAACCATCGCTATTTACATGCCTTGAAAGATGGGTTGATTTTTGTTGCCTTCATTTTTGGTTTCTTTGTTTCTTTTCTATTGGTTTTTATGGTTATTTTTCTGGGAGGCATTCAATATGTTTTAGCCTCTGGGGCTCGGATGTCATTGATTTCAAGTCATCTTTTTGGGGTGCAGGTTCATTTTGATGGGTATAAAAAAGATCAGCATGGGATTTATTCTGATATTCAAATTAAAGGTCTTTCTGTCAGTAAGAACCTTATAGGCTCACATGAATCCGTAGTTATTTTTTCAGCAAAAAAGATAGAACTTTCTTGGGATGTTTACCATACGGTGATGAGTTTTCGACCTGTATTTAGAAAAATGTATGCTGAGCATTTGTTTTTGAATCAAAATTTTTTGAAAAATTTAACAGGAACGCAAGGGCTCAGTATCGATGAAATATCGGCTCAACGCATGATTCAGTCTTTCGTTTCTTATTTAATTTTGCAGCAAGATATTCAAATTTTTGATGTGAATATGGGTAGTTTTTACCAATTGAACTTTTATGCAGGTCGCCGGCTAGAAAAATCTGTGAGTTCAAAAGGCCTTCAATATCGATGGTCTTTTGAGTCAAAATTACTAGATCAGCAAGGTGAAGTCTCATCCTTAGGCGAAATCTCGGGAGATCCGGATGACGTGAATCACGTGAGTATTCACTCTTATTTTAAATTTTCAGGTAAAAACTTTTCTGGTTTTGATGCGGTCGCTAATATGGCGAGCCCACACCACTACGCTGGACGGGCTGAATTTTGGCTGAATGGTGCTATCAATCGCTCTATTAATGCCTCTGGATCTCAAGGAAGATTAGATTCTGTGAAATCTGTAGTTTCCCTGGAGCCTTTGCAAGAAGAAGTTAAAAATATACATGCCAATTTAAGCTGGAGTCGCTCGCAGGCGGGTTGGGAGTTAAAAGTTCAGCCTTTATCTTTTGTGGTCGAAAATCGACCGCCCATTCAAAATAATTTTATAGAACTTCAGGCGTTGAGTTGTCCTGCAGGCAAATCTTCTGCGGCATCAAATCAAGGGAAGAGCGCTCTCGAAACGGGAACGTGTTATCATTTTTTTGGACAGTCTTTAGACTTGTCGGCACTGTCCTATCTGTCGGCTTTAGTACCCCCAAATTTATTGCCAAAAGTGTGGAGAACGATCAATGCTGCTTCTCCGTCTGGCCAAGTTTCAGAGTTAAGCTTTTCTGGCGTTTCTACGTTGGGGAAATTAAAAGATTATATTTTGAAAGCAAATTTCTCGGATTTAAGCATGAAAGGGTCTTCCGATCTGCCGGGTTTTTCTGGGGTCAGTGGATCGTTGAATTCAAATGCCCAGTCCGGTCAGCTTGAGGTGACTGGAAATGCATTTATTTTGGATTTTCCTCGCTTTTTTTCCGCCCCCTGGATGCCGATGGATTTTTCCTCCTCTTGGTCATGGACCTTAGATCAGCTGGGTAAAGACACGAATCTCTCAATAGCCTTGGAATCTTTTCGCGCCAAGACGGTGATGGATAAGAATAGTGATGTTGCTGGATCTTCCCATAACGATGATAAAAATGGTCAAACGACTGAACAGAATCTTCAGAATCCTAAGAACCCTAAAACGCCTTTTTTGGAGCTAGAGGCAGAAGGGCAATTTATGCTCCCCAAAATGCAAATGTCGTTGGCTCATATGTCCTTGTTGGTCGGTTTGACTGGAGAGCACTTAACTCAATCCGCGGTGAATCCTTATTTGCCGGAGGGAGTCATCCATTCCAACTTATATCGATGGCTCACGCACAGTATTGTTTCAGTCCCTGAAGTGAAAAATACTTTTTTATTTTCGGGAAACTTTCGCGACTTTCCTTTCTCAGCTTCGCAGGGGGTGATGGAAGATATTGCTTCAATTAAAGACGGCAGTTTGATTCCTTGGCCTTTATGGCCTGCTTTTGATCATGTGAATGGGGGGCTTTTTTTTAATGGACCTTTCTTTTCTTCAGATGTCACGGATGCGGTGACTTTGAAGAATAGCGTTGGGCCAATTCATCTGGAAATCCCAGATTCTTCTCCTGGAAAGCCTTCAATATTTGTGATCGATGGCCGGTCGAATGTTTCAGGGGAAAACTTGATTGAATATGTGATGTCGAGTCCTTTGATTCATGATCTTCCCTTTGTCAGTCGGATGGCGATGGAAGGTAA
>JACCDV010730971.1_pt1 | contig 25899 bp, 22 predicted proteins | sample 7446131 | NCBI WGS metagenome assembly JACCDV01 (sample SAMN15323448, study PRJNA562643) | freshwater metagenome | isolation source: river surface water | place: USA:Blue River Watershed | collected 2017-08-17
GAATATTTAAAAAATTTGATAGTAGTCTTTGGCGTTGTATCGGATGTGTCTCCCACATGTCGAACGCGCATCTCTGTCCGCGTTCGCACGCAGGCCCCGCCTCGTCTGTTTTCTGAAACAGAAAACATGACTCCGGCTCGTACCACAATATAAATATGCCGCGCAGGCGGCATATTTATATTGTGGTACGCCCTCTAGGGCTCGGTCACGGATAGTTTGTTCACCTTCTCTCACAAACTTCCGCGACCCCGGCCAGGCATTTCGCGAAACGCGAAATATGCCTGCGCCTTTCTCGCCTCAGTGGACACTTCGTGTCCGCCCTCTAGGGCTCGAACCTAGGACCGTCTCCTTAAGAGGGAGCTGCTCTACCAACTGAGCTAAGGGCGGATATATGAATAGTAAACGTTCTGCTCTACTCCGACAAGTGAGGAGCGCCGCGAAAGCTTACTTTCATGGCGTCCGAACGCAGTTGGAGAAAGACGCCAAGGGCGGCTTACCAACTGAGCTAAGGGCGGGATTTGAATATAGTAGCTGATTTAAAAATCAAATCAACTAGAAGCGGTATAGATACAGTGTGTGCTTTGGCTCGCTCTCGATAGGAAATTCTGCGTTGAACATTCTATTTTGAAATTTAAAATCGCAAGAAACCACTGTTGAGCCTTTCCGTAGCTCGGCTTCAAACTTTGGTAAGAGTTTGTCCATGACTTTTGCAAAAAGATATGTGAATACATGAGTCGCATCATGTACTGATACTTTGTAAATATCGCCATAGACTATTTGCACATTACTCTGTCTCGAAAATAAACGACGAACTGATGCGAGTAGAAAGGGAAGCGGCGCCTTCTCGACACCAATAAATGTGGCGCGAGAGCCTCGTGCAAGTTCAAACAAAACTTTTCCGTCGCCGCAACCAAGGTCATATACGACCGACGTATCGTTGATACCCATTACAGCTCGAAGCCGCTTAAGCGCTGGAGTTGGTAGTGGCACATACGGCACGCCAGTCCATGTCCAACCGACAATTTCAAGCACAAAGGCAGCTGGCACGGCAATGCTGACGATAAGTAAAATTAATAGCGTCCCAAATAAAATAATTGCTTCAAACATACTATGCGCAAGTGCCGGGAGAGAGACTCGAACTCTCACGACCGTTTAAAAGGTCTGGGGATTTTAAGTCCCCTATGTCTACCATTCCATCATCCCGGCGTTTTTACAATCGGCACAAAACATGCAGATGTTTTGTGGAGGCCTCAGGAATCGGTTACAACTCTCATCCTCACCTCCGTTCGGACTCGGTCGCAACCCTGCCTCGCGGTTTTCTGAAACAGAAAACATCGCTCCGGCTTTCGATTCCCAGCACAAAACATGCAGATGTTTTGTGGAGGCCTGGGGGGGAATCGAACCCCCGTATAAGGGATTTGCAGTCCCTTGTCTTACCACTTGACGACCAGGCCGAACGAGAAAGAACATAAGAATGCTAGCATTTTTATGTTTTTCGAGAGAGGCCTGGGCATTCCCAGGCCGAAGCTCTCATCTACCTAACGAGAGACGTCGCGAAAGATTGCTTTCATGACCTCCGAGCGATAGCCTAGTGTAGCTGAGGCCGATGCTCCGGGAAGAGTAACTTCCCGCGTCATCGTTAAAGAATACAACGCTTATCGCTCTTCCTCAACGGGAGCGGTCGGCATTGCGCCCATGTCGGGGTCTGGCAAAAAACGAATTTTTGGAACAAAGTGGAGTTTCACCGTCTTTTTCATAAACTGGAGGAATTCTTTTTCCTGTCGTCCCAGAAAATCCATTACCGCATGGAGATCCTTTTGAGGGTAAACGCTAATAAAGATGTGTACGCTTCTTTCGTCCTGAAATACGACTTTCGTTACGGTAACGAGTGACCGTCGGTTTGATTCGCGATTGATAAATTCTGCAGCTGCGGTGTGAATTGCCGAAAGAAGGCGATCGTCTTTTACATGTGCGGACGAGTATACTGGCATTACGAACGAGGAGTGTCCATCTTTTTTTGCATCATCTCTATTCTTGAATCGCATACATCGAGAAATGAAAGACGATTATTTCACAATTTTTTTCTGGGCAACGATGGTGTCCGTCGCGATGATGTCAGCCTTGGTTTCTATTTGTGCGCCAAATTCATTTCCCTCAGCAACACTTGAAACGTCTGCCTTATGGCTTTGGAGATTCACAATTTTTCCCAGTCCGACTTCAATCCCTCGACGCACTATCATGACGCGGTCGTCTCGGTAGAGGATGCCCTCAGTCACTTTACCTCCGACTACGTGCTTGGAGCCCGATGTCGAGAAGTGTTTTAGAATTTGAGCAACGCCCGGCTTTGTTTCTTCTGGAGGTGCAAGTTCGATAATTTTTTCCTTAAGCCAATCCGCAAGCTCGTAGATGATTGAACGGGTCTCAAGCGTGATGTGCTGGCGCTCCGCAAGATCTTTTGCGCTCCCTTCAGCTTTGACGTTAAACCCTAAAATAAGGGAGGGGGAGAAACCGATGACAGGCTTTATGTCGCTTTCAGTAATAGAGCCAACACCTGCAAGTACTGTCAAAATTGATACACGCTCATGCGAAATCTTCGCAACTTCGTGCTCGAGTGCTTCAAGAGATCCTGCGGTGTCGGCCTTCAAAATTAATCGGACGACAAACTTAGAATCATCAGCAGTCTGTGCTGATTTAGATTCACTACTTCGAGCGGCCTCAGAGACCATGCTTTCAGCTTCCTTCTTCGACGCTACGGTTGTCATGAGTGACCCGACCATCGGTTCCTCGCTGAACCCAGTTATGCGTGCCGGCTTGCCACACACTAATTCTTTTACTTTCGCACCTGTGTAGTCCTCAACGATGCGAAGTGGGGCGAACGCTTTTCCAGAAACGGCGAAGCCGCCAGTGCGAACGGTTCCTTGTCGGATGATAACTGTCGCTGAAACGCCGATTCTGGGGTCTCGAAACGATTCAATAACAACGGCTTCAACAGGTTTAGCTGAATCGCAGGTAATCGAATTCACATCCGAAGCCAAAACGATGAGGTCGAGAAGTTCGGGAACGCCAACGCCCGTCTTTCCTGAGACGCCAACGAATGGCACTTCACCACCGAGCCCCTCAAGGTAAATGCCTTCGCGCATTACTGATTCCTTTGCGCGCTGTATATTAGCGGTGTCTTTATCAATTTTAGTAAACGCGACAATAAATGGGATGTTTGCATTTTGAATCGCTTTGTATGCTTCTAAGGTCTGTGGTTTCACGCCGTCGTCTGCAGCGACAATGAGGATAGCAATATCAGCTGCGCTACCTGCGCGCACACGCATCTTCTGAAAGGCTTCATGGCCGGGAGTATCGATGAACGTGATGCTTCGTGTACCTTCAGCGCCAGTATGGGTTACTTCGTACGCTGAAACGCGCTGGGTTATTCCGCCAGTTTCTTTTGCTGCGACCGATGATTTACGGATGTAGTCCAATAGCGTCGTCTTGCCGTGGTCAATATGTCCGACGATAGCGACGACAGGTTGTTTGCAGATATTCTCGTTTTGAGCCATTCCACAAAGAAAAACACGGATTTGACGTATAAGCAACCTGAGGTGTCGTGCTTTATGGCTTTGTGGTATCACGTAAGTAGTGCTGGAAAAACGAAAAGAGAATAAAAGCGCATGGAGAACAGCGGGAGATCGAGCTGGTGCCGTTCTTCGTTTTCGCGCGATGGAGGCAAAAGTAAAGGCGCTTCGTGCTAACGCGGAAGAGCTTGGAATTCCTCTGAAACAATACGCACCCGAGGAAGTCGCTCTTCTGGAAAGACTTAGAATTCAGGCAAAAGCTGAAGTACATTCTCAACCAAGAAAAAAAGTAAGGCTTGGTGAAGCACCAGAGGAATATCGGAGGCTCGTCGTTGCCTTTGAAGAGGCATTTGTTGGCCCAAATGCAATACGAATTCGTATGCTACGTCAGCGTCGCTTCGGCAGAGAGCTTCTGACGTGGCTTTTAAAACAGTACCCCAACGGACTACCGTTTCCAGAACAACTACGCAAAGGTACCCCAGATCAAAGAAAATTCTATAACGATTTGAAGTACGCAAAACTGCTTGGGATGTTGAACAAATTCAAGGGCCTCGATGGTCGCGATCCAGTGGAGCTGTATTACGAACTATGTGCACGGCTAGGGGGCGTTATCACCCGTGGAAAACTTACGCTTCTCGTGCAGGAAGGAGGAAAAGCAATTCACCACGCTCTTTCGAGGCTCCCTAATCCAGATGTCTCAGGACAAACGCTACTTCAGAAACATGTACCTGTAGGACGTGTGGCTCGCAACAAAAGAAGTGCTGAGTAATTATGACAAACTGCTTTGCGTAGACTGTATTGCTTCGCGCTCCTCTTCGGATAGCTCGCGTTCTGATGAAAAGTGTTTCACCTCCTTTGCATAGACTCGAACGCCATCCCGAGAGTGAATTCCTGAAATCACGACCCCGTCTCCCTGTTCGTTAACGAACGCAGTCGCAAAGCTCTGCTGTCCTCCAGAGCCACCAAAAGGATCAAAGCGTTTAACTGAAATTCCGCGAACGCTTCGAGTGATTCTCGACTCATGGTCATGCAAACGTTTCGTCGCACCGACCGCGTGACTCTCTACTTTCTTTAGTCGCTCGCTGAGCGCGGTCAGTGTGCTTTCTATTGAACGTCCATCACCTCCACGAGTAAGGCGGTCGAGACGGAATGAAAGCCAGAACACGAGCGCGAGAAGAACTATCGTAAAAAAAACGAGAATCGTTGTTAGTGGATTTCCCGTCATTGCGTAATAAGCGTTTGTTGCAAATTCTGTAAACTGCATGGCTCAAGTATAATATGTCTTTGCGAGTCATTCACACTCTATGAGACGCATATATTTAGATTTCGCCTCAGCGACCCCGGTTGACCCGCGTGTCGCAAGAAGCGTGTATGCCTCACTCGAGGAAACGTTCGGTAACCCAAGTGCGACTCACGCGGAAGGTCGTGCAGCTCATGGTGTGCTGCAACAGGCACGCACTGATGTTGCTCGTTCGCTCTCAGTCAAACCTGAAGAAGTGGTGTTCACGGGGGGTGGTACCGAATCAAATAATATAGCAATACGCGGAGTTATTCGTTCACTTCATGATCGGGGAATCCCATACTCTCGCATGCATATTGTCACGACTAGCGTTGAGCACGCGTCAATTCTAGAAACGCTGACGATGCTCGAGTCTGATGGTGTGCTCGTTACCTATATCAAACCTACATTCGATGGACTGGTTTCCGCAGAGGCCGTGTTTGAGGCACTGAGGCCTGAGACTGTTTTGGTTTCAATAGCACATGTAAATTCTGAAACGGGAACAATTGCGCCGCTCAACGATATTGCAGTTTCAATTCAGCGATATAGAGATAGAAAGCTTTCGCCACATACCGCTCTGGTTCCTGAATTTTCGCTACCTGCGCTTCACGCTGATGCCGCTCAGTCTCCGCTCTATCTCGATGCATCTCCGCATTTCTTGAAGGCAGACCTCGTCTCCTATGATGCTCAAAAAATTATGGGCCCAAAGGGAGTTGGTGTGTTGTACAGAGATTTTTCCGTACCGCTGACCGCAATTACTGGAGGTGGAACCCAAGAGCGGGGAATACGACCCGGGACTGAGAACATCCCCGCAATAGTCGGTGCGGCGCTTGCTTTTACGCTCGCGAAAGAACGACGAGTACGCCGGGAAGAGCGAGTCCGCGCGCTTCGCGATGTGTTCATCGAGTCAATGCTAAAGCAGGTTCCAGAGGCAAAACTGATTGGACATCCGCTTCGAAGGATTGCAAACAATGCGTTGTTTGCGTTTCCCCGAACTGATGGGGAATACTTGTGCGTCCTCTTAGATTCTGTCGGTGTTTCCGTAACGCCACGCTCCGCATGTGGCGGTTCTGGTGGAGGCCACTCGCATGTCGTGTATGAATTGACCGGAGACATGGAGTTAGCGAAGGGAACGGTTCGTTTTTCACTGGGTCCCGACACCGAGGAATGGGAACTATCCGAAGCGATTAGACGTTTGAAGCAGGTATTGAGTAATTCACAGGGGATTAATTGACACATGTTGACAAACGTGGTAACAAATAAATATGACGATTCCAACTGTAGTTCAGGGTGCAGTCGTCCTATTTTTGATACTCGCGTTCTTGAAATAGGCTGACGAACATAAAAATTGGAGGAAACGACAAGTGCGCGTGTGCGCATTTTTTTATACCCGATCTTATAAACACGAGAAGAATACCTCGTTCCACCACGAACGATAGCGGTGTACAATCTCCGTATGGATATAGAGGAACTCTCGACAACACAAATCATTCTTCTGGCGCTCCTCGTTTCCTTTGTCACGTCGATTGCTACGGGAATAGTTACTGTGTCACTTCTTGCACAGGCGCCTCCAGTTGTTACAAATACAGTCAATCAAATAGTTGAGCGAACTGTGGAGACGGTATTGCCTGCAGATGACACAAAGCCAGCAACGACAATAAAGGAAACCACAGTTGTCGTTAAAGAAGAGGACCTCATCACAAAATCTATTTCTGATTCATTTGGGAAAACGGCGCGTATATTTAGTGGGGTCGCGACATCATCAACCGTCGTCGGTCTAGGGGCAGTTACAAGTGTTGGTATTCTGGTAGATTCCTCTGTCGTTGATTCAGAGCATCTGGTAAGCATTGGCGGTTTGTCAGAAGTATTTACGGTAGACGCTGAGTATCCAGAGATCGGAATTGCAGTTTTGAAACCAAAGTCCGGAGACTCTGCAATAAAGAGTATGTTTATTATTGGAAACACCGATTCAATGAAACTTGGCCAAACTGCGATTGCGCTACTTTCGGTAACGAGTGAGCGAGTCCAAATTGGTGCCGTCTCTTCAAAATCTACGCTCGCAAAGGTAATCAAAAAAGATAAAGCGGAGGCATCGGTTCGGGCAATCGATACAAACATCGCTGGCAACCTTGTCCCAGGAACTCCACTCGTAAACATTTTCGGTGATGTTATAGGTGTATCGACGTTTGCGACAGCGGCGGGTTCATTCGTTTCTGTGTCTGATGTCGCCTCGCTGCTATCGATGAATGCCTCTTCGACCCCCGCTCGCTAGGCGCGAGTTGAAACTTATTTTCATGTTTTTGGTATACTAGAGGTATGCCACCTCCATTTGGAAACTTCACAACAAAAGCAAAAGAAGCTGTTAGAAAAGCGCACGAACTTGCAATTGAGCGCGGTCAGAACCACGTCTCTTCACTTCACTTGGTTGCAGCACTTCTCATGCAGGAAGATTCCCCCATAGTGGCGATCTTGGAGCGACTCGAAGTCGACACCGTTCTCTTCACCGATTCAGTTATTGATGTACTAGAAGCACCTCCAGCAGGTTCTGTGCTTTCGCCAAGCTATCAGCTCTATCTGACACCAGACTTAGCGCAGGCACTTGAAGCCGCAGTCAAAATCGCAGGTACGTTCAATGAATCATTTGTTTCGGTTGAACATTTGTTCCTTGGCGTGTTGCAACACCCTGGACCCTCGGCAGAAATATTTAATCGTTTCAGAATCGATAGGAATGCGGTTGTGTCAGTGATTCAGGAATTTAAGCAGGGTAGAAATACGGAGGTGCAAGAGCCGAAAAAAATGCGAACACTGACAAAGTACACAAGAAACCTCACAAAACTGGCGCAGGATAATAAGCTCGACCCTGTTATTGGGCGCGACACCGAAATAAGTCGAGTGATTCAGATTCTTTCGAGGCGGACTAAAAATAATCCGATATTAATAGGAGAGGCGGGTGTTGGGAAAACAGCCATCGCTGAAGGGCTTGCGCAAAGGATGGCGGTTAGTGATGTTCCAGAGTCTTTGAAGAATAAGGAGCTTTTGACGCTCGATTTAGGCTTACTCATTGCTGGTACGAAGTACCGCGGGGAATTTGAAGAACGTTTGAAGACAATCATGAAGGAAGTTGAGAAGGCGGAAGGAAAGATTATTCTCTTCGTCGACGAAATTCACACGCTCGTTGGTGCTGGTGCTGCCGAAGGAGCGATGGATGCATCAAACATGTTGAAGCCCGCACTTGCACGTGGCGACATGCGTATTATTGGTGCGACCACTCTCAAGGAATACCAGCAACACATTGAACGCGACCCCGCACTAACTCGTCGTTTTCAGCCCGTGTATGTTCAGGAGCCATCAAGCGAAGACGCGGTGGCGATTCTTCGAGGGCTTCGCGATAAGTACGAGCTGTATCACGGTGTACGCATTACCGATGACGCAATAGTTGCCGCTGTTGAATTATCGAGCCGTTACATCACCGACCGTTTCTTGCCCGACAAGGCAGTGGATCTAATTGACGAGGCAGCTTCTGCGATGAAGATTGCCCTCGAGAACAAACCGCCGCTTCTTGAAGAGACCGATAGAAAGATTCGAAGGATGGAAATAGAGCTTGCGGCGCTCAAGAAAGACGAGGCGGATAATGTGGGTAAGAATACAAAGACTCGGATAAAAGCTATTGAGAAAGAAGTAGCAGAACTTCGCGAAACCACTGCGGACTTGGAAGTAAAGTGGAAGAACGAAAAAGAAGTACTTGCAGCGATTGGAAAGATAAAGAAAGAAATCGACCAGTTGAAGAATGAGGCAGAGTCGGCAGAAGCACGAGCAGATTTGGGCAAAGCCGCTGAAATACGTTACGGAAAACTTCCTTCACTGGAACGCGAACTTGAGACTGAAATGAATAAATTGAAACGTTTCCAGCGTTCGCGCCGCGTGTTGAAGGAAGAGGTAACTGACGTGGATATTGCGCAGGTTGTATCTCGCTGGACGGGAGTTCCCGTGTCAAGAATGCTTGAGGCTGAAGCTAAGAAACTAGCACGAATGGAAGAGGAACTGAAAGGACAAGTAGTTGGACAAGATGACGCAGTTAAGGTGGTTTCGGACGCCGTAAAACGCTCTCGCGTGGGTATTGCCGACCCAAATAGACCAATCGGTTCATTCCTTTTCCTTGGGCCGACGGGAGTAGGTAAAACAGAACTTTCGAAAGCGCTTGCGCGATTCATGTTCGATGACGAAGGGGCAATCATTCGTGTCGACATGTCCGAATTCATGGAGAAGCACTCCGTATCGAAAATGATTGGATCACCTCCGGGGTACGTTGGGCATGAAGAGGGAGGTGCGCTCACTGAAAAAGTTCGTCATCGCCCCTATGCGGTTGTGTTGTTCGATGAAATTGAAAAGGCGCATCCCGAGGTCTTTAACATTCTTCTACAGGTACTTGATAACGGGCATTTAACGGACGCAAAAGGACGTAAGGTGAACTTCAAGAACACGATCGTCATCCTGACATCAAACATTGGAGCAGAATTTATCGATAAGATGTCAGCGTTTGGGTTCTCGAAAGCGCAGGGCGATGACAAGGGGCAGTACGGTATCGTAAAAGAGAAAGTGTTGGAGCGTCTGAAAGACTATTTCAGGCCGGAATTTTTGAACCGTTTGGATGAGATTATCATCTTCGATATTCTCTCTCCTGAGGCGATTAAGAAGATTGTCGATATGCAGGTGAAAATAGTTGAAGACCGCTTGAGAGGCAAAGACATTACGCTTGAAATTAAACCAGAGGTCTATGAGTTTCTTTCAAAGGAGGGGTATAACCCACAGTACGGCGCTCGACCTCTTAAACGTTTAATTCAGTCAAAGATACTGACGCCTGTCGCAACGTTTATGGTCTCCCAAGGTGTTATGGAAGGGGGGGCAGTAACGGTTGGCGTCAAAGGTTCTGAGTTTGTGTTTGATGTTAAGAAAACCGCAAAAACTACGCGAACGCACAGAACGACTGTCGAGGCGGGAAGTAAGAGCTAGATTAAATAGTTAGCGGTGCGGACACGGATAAATCTTCTGACGGAGATTTTCCGCGATCCCCGTCTCGGTATTCTTGCCTCTCGCTTTGCGAAAACAAAAATATACCTGCGACCGCGCACACAGCAAAAACACCTGCCATACGGCAGGTTTTTTGCTGTGTGCGCCGGGTTGGATTCCTTCCTCCTCCGAACTTTCTTGATCGCTACGCGACATTAAGAATGTTCTCCGCCGTCAGCCCGGCCAGTCTCGCTCTTTCGCTTCGCGCGCTTGACTTGGCTTCGAATCCAATCGAGACGAAGCTACGAAAAAAGCCAGCATGAAGCTGGCTTTTCCCGTCGCTGTGCGCCGGGTTGGATTCGAACCAACGAAGCCCGAAGGCGACAGATTTACAGTCTGTTGTGATTGACCACTCCACCACCGACGCGAAACCGTATGCAGGAGCATACGGTTTCGCGAGTGTATCATTTTTAAGAAAAATTGGCGAGATAGGGCTATGTGGTCAGCTTCTCCTCTGTGTCTTCTTTGTCTCCAAGTAGGACGTGTGAAATAACGTTCCCAACGATATGGATAAGGAACCCAAGGAGTATGTAACCAATAAATCTTCCAACCATGAATGTGGCGACGCCTGCGTGAGTCTGCGGTGTAATGCCCGAAATCGAACCACCCAAAAGTGTCTCTAGGACCCACAGCATCGAGAGGGGGATGCTTTCGAAGTCAGGATTACCTACCTCGAATGTATGCACGATCGTGCCCAGAATGACGACAGCAAGGGCAACAGTGAGGGCATAGATTTGTATGTTAAGGACGATTACGGATCGCCTGTCTTTCTTGGTTTTTTTTGCTGTGTGATCGAGCTGAAGTTTTTTTGCGACTCGCAGTACGCGAAGGAATCGCAGAATGCGCAATGCACGGAGCGATTTCAGCGGTGTAAGGTTCGCAACGTGAAGGAGAGTAGGAAGAATTGAAATGAGGTCAATGATGCCGAAGAAGCTAAAAATGTAGGAGAGCTTTTTGTCGCTGCCGATAATCCTGCAAATGTATTCGACAGTAAAAATCCCAACTGCGAAATATTCAATGAACACCAGAATGGGAAGATATGCGGAAAACTGCGGAACCGACTCAAGAATTATGACCGCAATTGATATTAAAATCACGACCGACAGGATGTCGTTTACGATAATAAATGTCTTACTATCGGACTCGTGAAATGCGCGTTTGCACCACCTGCGAAACACTGCAATAGCTGAGGTCATACTAGTTTGATAAGTGTATCATCAGGCAGCCATGCGTTCTGGCGGTTCTGTTTGTCCGTTGGAAGTGGATGACGATGCAGAGCCCCTGCCACCCTGGTTGTCATTCGCAGAAATAAATTGACCGTCCGTGCCCTTACCAAAGCTTGGCGAGAGGACTTGATTCTCCGCACCAGCTTGCCCGCCCCCACGCGACGGGTCGTCTGGGGTGTAGCTCAGCGATACATCGTCGCTCGATGATGTTGATACAGGAAGACTGAGTGGAGTCTGTGTCTCGTCCTCACCCTGTTGATTTACGCCATTAAAGGCATCAGGACGTGAATTCTGATTCGCTGGGTTCTGTGATGTTGTTGATTGGCCTCGAGATTGAACTCCGTCCGTATCAATTGACTCACTATCCTGATACTTGGTGTCACGACCTTGCATTTTATTGGTAATAGTTCGACGAAGAGTTCGCGCCGAAACAACCTTTAAGGATTTCTGCATCGCATCAAACTCTTTCTGTCTCTTCTGCATTTCAAGTAGTGTCTCAGGATCTGCGGTGCGAGCTGCGTTCTGAAGAGATTTTCGCAATTTAAACTTGGCAACTTGAATAGCTGCTTGGGTGAGTCCCGTTGTTCTCTGGAGTCGATCCTCAATACGAGATTGACCTATCATCTTGAGTTCACCAACTATAAACATTGGCAATAGCCCAACGCCCGGAATAAATTCACATACGAACGTAATTACAAACCACGACCAGTATTTTTTGCTCCACGGCATAACCCCATGGGATAGCCAGATTGCAATAAAGGTCAATTTTCCTACAATCGCTATAAATGGCGCCGCAAATGTAAAAAGCGAAAGCAAATCGAAAATACCCGCTAAAACAAGTAAAGCCGGAACTTCCTCAGCCTCGACTGTGTGTTTAATTTTACGTTTCTCGGGTGAATCTGAACCAGCTTCGCCCTCATCACTAACATCATCCTCCTCTTCGGGCATATGTATAAAAACTATACCATCGCAATCGTGCTCAAATCGCAGTGAATACGTTTCGCGGAGGGGAGGAGGGGAGTGTGCCGACCTATGTTTTTAGAGGTATAATTTCCTCATGCGTTTAGGTACGGCTGTCGGCATACTCATTCTTGCTGGCGTTTTCTTCATTTCACCATTTCAGGTGTTCGCTGAAGACCCAATCCTCGGCGGCTCTCTGGTGCCAAACTGCGATGCAGCGAATCAGTCGGACGCGGGTTTTGGTTCTGGTTTTGCAGGAGCGTGCCAGTTGTGCGATTTTGTTACTCTCGCAAATAATATAATCCGATTTGCCGTCGCGTTTTCCGTTATTGCAGCAACACTGATGTTTGCATACGCGGGAGCGCTCTATTTTACCGCAGCCGCTTCAGAAGCGAACATAAAAAAAGCTCACGGCATTTTCTCGAAAGTATTTGCTGGCCTCGTCATTGTGCTTATCGCATGGCTTCTGGTGCACCTCTTCATGCAAACGCTCACGAATCAGGATGAGTTTGGCCCATGGCATGAAATTCGGTGCGTGCCATACCCAGTCGGACAGTCACTTGCCGATAGAGATGACACTCGCGTGAGCGCTCGAGCTCCGACTCCTCGCACAACTGGGGGCGGTGGACAGTGCGTTGGAGGAGGCACGGCACAGCGAAGCGATAATTCAATTGCTAATCCGTGTCCCGACTGTATTGCGCTTCAACTCACGACTCAGTCAAGCAGTTGTTATAAAGGTAATCCTTCTGGACAGTACTGTGTTGTGAAGCCGGCGCTAAGCACCGCGCTACTACGCTTGAATACCACGCAAGCGATAACGATTACTGGCGCTGTTGGTGGAACACACTGTGCGTCGTGTCAGATTGCGGGCTCACCCGATGTCGGTACGTGTGTTGATGCTGTCACTACGGCTCGCTCACAAATGCAGGACCCAGCTCTCGTTCGTCAGTTCATTAATGCGGCCAGCAATGCAGGTTTACGAGCTGTATTGGAATTTCCAACTAGCGATGCCCGTTTTGCTTTTTTGCAAGCCGGTCAAGCTGCAGGAATTACTTTTCAACTTTCTGAAGTTATCGTTGTAGGGCATGCATCTGGTATTCATTATTCGATATATAAAGATTAGCGATGAAAAATTTTGCGATGGTAATGATTGCCGGTTTCGCGCTAATACTTTTTACGGGCGGGTTGGTCGTTTATAGCTTCCTTTCTAGTGAATCAGGTACTGGAGCGTCGAGTGATGTGGCAGACCCATTCGCAGAAGTCATTGACCCTTTCGGCATGTCCACGGTTGGTCAGCCTTCGCAAGAAAAAAGACAATCGAGCATTCAATCACGCACCTCGCAGTCTGTGTATGTAGCTGCAAAAGAAACGCTCATTCGGGAAGAAGGTGCAGAGAGCGAGTATTATCTTCTTTATCCAAAAGGGTATACCTCAACATCAACACCCTTTAGAATTATCGTTTCGCCCGAATCCGACTTTGTCCAAATTACAATAAATGCAAATCCAATCGGTCGCTATAGAAAGGAGGCCGAAAAGCTATTGCTCGAACATTTCAACCTAAGTGAATCTGAGGCGTGCGGTTTACCGTACATAGTTACGCCCGCATATGAGACGGAGAGCGAATATATAGACACAGATGTTGGTTTCAGTTTCTGTCCGGGAAGCGTCGTTCTAACTGAGATTTGACCTTTAGGCACTTATTCGGTAAGGTATACACTCATGTCGCAAGATAACTTGGTTAAACTTAAATCTGCTTCAGGCCACATTGTGTGGTCGAGAAAGAACAAGAAAAAGCTTGCTAATGCAAAGCTTTCGCTGAAGAAATACAACCCAAAGACGAGAAAACGAGAAGTTTTCAAGGAAGCAAAGAAATGATACCAATCCCGCCTAGCGCGGGATTTTAAAGATCCTTAGGGGTCTGTGGGAATCGCCTATCTGTTTTTTTCCGCTAAAAATCAGACAGCCCGCCCTCGCGTCAGCGCTCCGGGCTTCGATTCCTCAATATAGAATTTCCGGAATCGGTCAAGCGCTCACTCGTCGCCGTCGCTCCTTGTTCCGCCTGACCACACTCACTCGACCCGTTTTGCTAAACGGGTGCCCGAGTTCGTCTTCGATTCCCTCATCGCCGCGCAATCGTTTCCAATAGGATGCTTCGCATCCTATTGGACATTTGCGGGCGATGAGGGAATCGAACCCCCGCTAGAGGTTTTGGAGACCTCCGTTCTACCATTAAACTAATCGCCCAGTTCAGTGATTCTGCATTATACGGCATCTGCATGCAACTGTGCGAATGCGTCTACCGCGACAGAAACTTTTCGACGAGTACGGGCACAGCTTTGAATTGTGATTTGGAAACCCAGTGTACGTTTCTGTTTTTCTTGAACCACGTCTTCTGACGTTTTGCGTACGCATTTATCTGCTTTTCAAGTTCCGCTATCATTTCAGCTTTGTTAATCGTGCCACGCAGATGTCGCGCCATGTATCGGTATTCGAGGCCTAACTCCTCCATTCGTTTCCACGATACTCCTGCTTTTTTTAGTCGATTCGCCTCGATAAGCATCCCTGAACGAATTCGAGCAAGAAGTCGTTTTTTTATATGCGCCTTCAGCATATCGTTTGGAATATCAATCCCGATATACATCACTTTGTAGAGCGGCACTGGACGACGCGGAGCCGTCTTCCCACGCGCCTTCGCAATTTCAATAGCCCGAATAAGTCGCACGGGGTTTTTTGTATCAATAGTCGTATATCGAGTAGGGTCTAACTGTTTAAGCTTTGATTGAAGATATTGGAGCGAACGCTTCCTGAGAGTCGCGCGCAGTTTAGTGTTTGGTGGGACATCGGAAAGGGCAATAGTGCCGACAAGTGCGTCAATATAAAAACCGGTGCCACCTGCGATGATGGGAACCTTTCCTCCCGAAAGTATCTCTGATATCGCCTCGCGCCCTGCTGTTACATAGTCTGCTGCCGTGTAGGTTTTTTTTGGGCTTACAACATCAAGAAGGTGGTGGGGTACACCGCGCATCTCCCTCTTTGTTACTTTTCCCGAGCCAATATCCAACCCACGATATACCTGACGTGAATCCGCTGACACTACTTCGCCTGAAATGGCGCGCGCTAGCGCAACTGCAAGCGCAGTTTTACCAGATGCTGTTGGGCCGAGGATAACGACTACTTTCGGGAGTTTTTTACTCACGGCTCAATGCTATACTAGGCACGTTATCTAAGCAAAAACATATGTCGAAAGAACCAGCAGATATGAACGACGCGGAAGGGTTTTCGAGCCGCGTAAAGGTGGGACACATTGTGCCCGACTACGAGTTTGAAGTATTCCACGACGACAAAGTTAAAGAGGTTCGCTTTTCCGATTACAAAGGAAAGTGGATCATTGTTGTGTTCTATCCCGCAGATTTTACGTTCGTGTGCCCGACTGAACTTGAAGAGCTCGCTGCGCATCACGGTTCATTTAAGGAACTTGAGGCGGAAATCATCAGTGTGTCAGCAGATACTGTGTTCACACATAAGGCGTGGCACGATACGTCGCCAGCGATTGGCAAAATCGAGTATCCAATGGCAGCTGACCCATCTGGGAAATTGGCAAAGGCTTTCGGAGTCTACATTGCGTCAGGTGGTCTAGAGCACGTGGAAGATGAAGGACTATCGCTTCGTGGTACGTTCTTGATTGACCCTGACGGAGTCTTGCGCACGATGGAAATACATGACAACGCTATTGGTCGCTCTGCAAAAGAGTTGGTACGCAAGCTCCAAGCGGCACAGTTTGTTCGGAAGCACGGTGGGCAAGTATGCCCAGCTGAGTGGAATCCAGGAGACGACACACTGAAGGGAGGAGATTTGAACCTTGTAGGAAAAATTTAACCTACAGTATGTCGCGCTCGCTCGAAACATTCTTGAGAAGCGCGCGCTCCGTTGGGTATGAGCCCATGGTGGATGAGCCCGACTACACTACATTTCTATCTGCGTTCGGACTTCCGGGCGCAGATTTTCGTATACCCGCATCAAAGGACATTCTTCCTGAAGATATCTCTCAAGAACTTCGCGAGCGTTTTGGTACATCGAACGCTGCGCTCTATATTCCTGGTCGACGTTTTGATAGGGCGGGTACGCGTCATGGGCGAGGGCACGGATGGTATGACCGATTGCTCTCACAGCTTCCGGAACAGTGGGTTCGCGTAGGCATCGGCTCACCCGAACTGCTCTCCGATATTGCCCTCAAGCGAGAATCGTGGGATGAACCGATGGACTATGTAGTGATCCATAGCAATGGCGAATTTGAAGTGATCGAAACTCGTGCACGGGGAGATGTGTTACAGTCTTCTATAGGCATATGAGTGCGGTTTTGAAATACGAAGCCCGCGCGCTTAAAGCGAACTCCTTAGTTTCCGTAGGGCTTGATCCCGACTTCGATAAAATCCCAGAGACTTTCAAGAAGCTTCAATTTCCACAGTTTGAGTTCAATAAGTACATTATCGACCAAACGGCTGAATTCGCTGCTGCATTTAAGCCTAATACGGCTGCATATGAGGCGCAGGGCGCCCACGGTTTCTTAGAACTTGAAATGACGATGCACTATCTCGAGAAAGCCCATCCGGACATTCTCACCATTTGCGACGCAAAACGCGCCGATATTGGGTATACGAGTGAATTATACGCAAAGGCATTTCTCGACACACTCGGTTTCGACTCAATCACACTGCATCCATACTTGGGCAAAGATGGCTTGGAGCCCTTTCTCTCTCGAAAAGAGAAAGGAGCAATTATTCTCTGCCGAACATCGAATCCGGGCGCTGCTGAACTTCAAGACCTCGAATCGAATGGAAAGAAGATGTGGCAGATAATCGCCGAAAAAGTGTCTCGAGATTGGAATGCAAATGGAAACTGCATGTTGGTCGTTGGTGCTACCTATCCTGAGGAAATGGCACAGGTGCGAGCAATTGTTGGCGACATGACACTCCTCGTCCCTGGGGTCGGCACACAGGGTGGAAGCGTTGAAGCTGTCATGAAGGCAGGGAAGAATTCAAAAGGTCTTGGGCTCATTGTGAACTCAACTAAGGGCATTATGTTCTCTAGTGACCCAGCGCGTGAGGCAAAAAACCTTCGCGATGAAATAAATAGATACCGGTAATGTATAAATTTCTGGTATCAGTACTGTTCCTTTTTGTGAAGGACCCGGAGACGGCGCATGAAGGTGCGCTTTTATTTTTGAAAATGGTGGGCGTGCCACCGGTGCGCGATGTGGTGCAGTTGTTTACAGCAGTCAGAAATGAGGCGCTAACCCAGACGGTTTTCGGTATTTCGTTCAAAACACCTGTGGGACTTGCAGCGGGGTTTGATAAAGATGGAGCCGTTCTTGAAGGACTTAGTGCGTTCAGCTTTGGGCATGTGGAGGTGGGTACTATTACGAAATACCCGCAGGAAGGGAACCCGCGTCAGCGTCTCTTTCGATTCAATGATGACCGTGCACTCATTAATCGAATGGGTTTCAATAATCGTGGCGCGGGCGCACTTTCACGCCGCTTGTTAGGAATGAAGCGGCGCATACCAGTAGGCGTGTCTATAGGAAAGTCGAAAAGGGCAGATCTTGATGAGGCACCACAGGACTATCGATTTTCGCTCGAACGTTTGTATGACGTCGGTGATTACTTCGCTATCAATGTTAGTTCTCCAAACACCCCAGGACTCCGAGAACTCCAAGATAAAAAACATCTCGTTGATATTGTAAGCACGTTAAACGAATACCGCGCACAACAGAAAGTACGAAAGCCGTTTTTAGTAAAAATTGCCCCCGACCTTTCCTTTGAAGCAATAGATGAAGTTCTTTCGGTCTGTAAAGATTTCGATATTGATGGGGTTATTGCCGTTAATACTACTGTTGCCAGAACAGGGGTTTCAAAAGTAGCGGTCGAAACTTCAGGGGGTCTTTCAGGAGAGCCGATTCGAAAGAAAGCTACTGAAATTATTCGTCACATTCACAAGAAAAATCCAACACTTCCCATAATTGGCGTTGGAGGAATATTTACCGCAGAGGATGCGTACGAGAAAATTAAGGCAGGCGCGTCGCTGGTGCAGGTGTACACAGGATTCATCTTCGAAGGTCCGTTCATCGCCCGCAACATTCACAAAGGCCTCCTTGAGCTCATGCGCAAAGACGGATTCAAGAACATTCGAGATGCGGTTGGAAAAGGCAACTAGGCTTCGTCCTTGAAGAGTGTGGGGATTGCGCGATACAGGTTAAGTCGAGCTTTATAGAAATCTTCAACCGAATCATCGACAAGAAAATCCTGGGTTAGTTCCGCATGACCGTCGACTCCTGAATCAAGTGCGATGTGTTGCTCGAGGTAGTAGCGAAACGCAGCCAGTCCTTTCTCGTTCCAGTTCTTTGCCGTCAAGACGCGCTCGAAAATTCCCGGAAGTTCTTTCTCACGACTAAACACACTCATCGCCCTAGTCTCATCAGATAAATCCATACAGGTCGTTACGTACACATTCGCACTTCGCTCCAGTCGCTCTACAGTACTCGGATCGAGCGTCGGCAAAAAATGTTGTAGGAAATCAGCGTGGTCCCCGCGTTTTCGATAATCATCAAACTGCAAGTTGTTGGTATCAAGCTCTCCAGACGCCATGGCAGTGAGGCGCGGGTTGTTCGGGTATAGCTTAGTTGCAACCCTTAGGGACGATGCGAACTCGCGAGCAGAGGCATATGCAAGATACATAAGCTCTTGAAGTTCAGCTTCGGAAAGTTCCTCGAAACGCAATCCTTTAATGCGCTCAACGACTGCACGATATCGTAGAGATGCTTCTGGTGTACCTCCTCGTACTTCTACCATAAGTGCCCGGGGTGAGACTCGAACCCACACTCCTTTCGGAACACGATTTTGAGTCGTGCGCGGCTACCATTACGCCACCCGGGCAAATGAGGAGCGTCGCGAGCGCAAGATGCTCATGACGTCCGAATTGCAGCCCAGGGCAAGCGTAGCTTCCCCGGGCAAGAATAAGATAGTAACGTACTTCCTAATTTTCTGCCATGCTAAAATCCGTCCATGAGCCACCACAAGAGTACTTCTAATTTTTTAAGCTCTCGAAGCGATATCTAACAAAATTATGTCGAACTTTCAAAGCGATGCGATTTTTTGGGTGGAAGTCGGCAAAGTTCGCCCCAACCCGTATCAACCACGAACGGAATTTGACGAAGCGCGCCTAAAAGATTTGGCGGATTCAATTCGACAGTATGGCGTTCTACAGCCAATGACCGTTACGCGTCACGAAGAAACCAAGGAAGATGGGGGCATTTCGACGTATTACGAATTGATTGCGGGAGAACGACGACTGCGCGCATCGAAGCTTGCAGGACTTTCGCAGGTCCCTGTCATCATTCGCTCTGCTGAAGAAAATGAGAGAACAAAGCTCGAAATTGCGATTATTGAGAACCTGCAACGTGAAGACTTAAATGCAATCGACCGTGCCCGCGCATTTGAGCGCCTCGCGAAGGAGTTCAGCCTCAATAACGTTGAGATAGGAAAAAAAGTAGGGAAGAGTCGCGAATACGTTTCAAACAGTTTGCGCCTATTGTCGCTTCCAGACGAGATACAAAGCGCTCTGCGCTCAGGCCTTATCTATGAAGGTCATGCACGCGCGCTTCTTATGCTTGAAGACAGAAAAGAAGAAATGATGACGCTGTTTCGTGATATCCAGACGCGCAAGCTTTCCGTTCGCGAAGTTGAAAAACTAACAAGAGAAATAGCGTGGGATAGAGCAAGAAAGAAGGACGTCAAACCAGAAATTCAGGCAATGCAGAATGCTTTTGCGCAGGAATTGGGAACGCAGGTAGAAATACGCGAAGATGCAAAGGGAGGAAAGCTCATCATCAATTTCTTTTCGCCAGAGGATTTGGAAGCCCTTCTACAGCGCGTTAGCCACGTAAAGCAACAAGAGACAACAGATTCCCTCGCGGTTGCACCTGAAGCGCCTGCTCCAGCCCCACTTCCGAAAGAGGATGACGATACGTTTTCGGTAGAAAAATTCTCTATTTAATCTCGAGCCTGTTCAGAGTATTTCTGATGTGATGCTTCGCTGAAGACGTTTTTGCGAAGTCAATCCATTTTTTATTAGGATGGGCGTTCTTCTTGGTGAGTATTTCGACGATGTTACCGTTTCTAAGTTCCGTTGAAAGTTGAACCAATTTTCCGTTTACCTTTGCGCCAACCATAGTGTCGCCGACATCCGAGTGGATGTTGTATGCAAAATCTACAGGCGTAGCGCCGACAGGTAAGTCGATGACGTCGCCTTTGGGGGTAAAGACGAACATTCGCTCCGCAAAGAAATCCTCTTTCAGCGCTTTCTGGAAGCTTGCCTGCTCTCGAAATACATTCGCTGCCTCGTTCAACTCCGAAAGCCAGCGGGGAAGTGGAGCATTTGTTTGGCTTGTTGTGCCTCGCATGACGCGCATCAAGGACGGAATAAATTGAAGTGCCCATCCCAATGATGCGCTTTTATCCGCTGGTCCATCTTTGTATGCAAAGTGCGAAGCAATGCCGAACTTGCTCTCCTTCTGCATGTCCTCAGAGCGAATTTGAACTTCGAGAATTATCTTCTGTGGAGCCAAAATAGTTGTGTGAATTGAGCGGTAGCCGTTAGGTTTTGGGGAGGCGATATAATCCTTCACACGCCCCGGAATCGGTCTCCAGAGTGAATGCACTACACCGAGCGCCTTGTAGCAATCATCAAGGTTCGGGACAATCACTCGAAGAGCAAAAATGTCGTAGACCTTATCGATGTCATTGTCTTTTCGCTCGAGCTTTGCAGCGAAACTGTGCACGTTTTTAATTCGGGACTCAGTTCTGAAATTTTTTATTCCAGCTTCTGCAAGCGCTTTTCGTAAATCTTTTATTGACTGGTCGAGCGCTCCTTTTGCTTTCTCTGCCTGCTCTTCAAGGAAGACCGCCGTTTCCTTATATCGCTCTGGTTCAAGATTTTTAAATGCAAGGTCCTCTAGTTGTGCCTTTATGAGTCCCATACCCAATCGTTCTGCAATCGGTACATACACTTCACGTGTTTCTAGCGCGATGCGTTCTCTCTTGGCTTCATCTACATGTTGGAGAGTTTCCATGTTGTGAAGCCGGTCAGCAAGTTTAATGATGATGACACGAACATCGTTTGCCGTGGCAACCAATAATCGACGCATCGACTCAACGTGTCGCTCAACTCCGCGGTATTTCAGTTTTGAGAGCTTCGTAACACCCTCAACCATAGTCGCGACATTCGTTCCGAAGCGCTTTTCAATCTCTTCAAGTTTTACTGGAGTGTCTTCAATTGTGTCGTGAAGAATTCCCGCGACAATCGTGTCTCTATCCATGCCGAGCTTCGCCAGCGTAATAGCTATTGCTCTTGGATGGATGATATAGGGTTCGCCTGATTTACGTTTTTCTTCGCCGTGTGCCACTTCTGCAAAATCGTATGCATCCCGAATAATTTCAGCATCTTTGCTCGTAGGAGAGCGCATCGCACGAAGAATTTCGTCAGTAGCATGAACAGAGGCCATACGTTTCAGTGTATAGCCCCATACGCACTCGGTCTAGGTATGCACTAGCGAGCCTTTAAATATTCAACCGCCTCTGCAGGTGTAAGTGTGTCAGCTTTGTTTTCAGGAACGCCAATATGCTTAAAACCTTTCTTAAGGAAAAAGCCACTTTTCGACTTATAGAGGTATATTTTCTTTTTCGTTTTAGGATGCTCTCCCACTTCACGAACTATTGAAACTCCCGGTCGTCCTTTTTTGGGCTCCTTTAGAATCTCGAGTGCACGCTCATGAGTAATTTCATATGGGTTGTCAGCGCCTTTAAGTGAGCGAAAATCCCCATTATGAACGATGAATGGTCCGAAACGACCCGTTCCCGCAGTCACGGCCATACCGGTGTCAGGGTGAACGCCTGTTTCGCGAGGAAGTGAAAGATACTTCACCGCCATTTCAAGTGTTACTGACGCAGGTTCTACGCCCGTTGGTATGGAGGCGCGGCGTAGGTTCTCTATGACTTTCTTAACTTTTCGCTTTGTCTTTGTCTGTTTTACCTCCTTTTCCTCTTTATCTTCTGGCGGACGCATCTCTACGTAAGGCCCGAAGCGTCCAGTTTTTACGTAGATAGGGTGCTTGGTGTCTGGGTGTTCTCCGAGCGGGTCGCCTTCTTTTATTATTTCGCCCTTTTCGGTACGCGAGCCTTTGCAGTCAGGGAAGCGTGAGCAACTCATAAACACGCCCATTCTCGATAACTTCATAACCATGTGCGCTCCGCAGTCTGGGCAGGGGAATTCTTTCGGCGCGTCTCCGAGAGTGGTCAGTTTTGCAATATCAGCTTTGCCAGCCACATCCTTTGAAAAAGGTCCGTAAAAATCTGATAGTGTTTTTGAATAATCGCGGTCGCCGTTCGCAATCTGGTCAAGCTCGTCTTCCATTTCGGCAGTAAACGAATCGCTGATGTATTTAGCAAAATTTTCCTCGAGGAAACTCGAAACAGTTTCTCCGGTCACTGTAGGAATCAAGGTGCGACCTTCTTTGATAACGTACTCGCGGTCGACCAATGTTTTAATGGTCGAAGCGTATGTTGACGGTCTACCGATTCCGCGCTTCTCAAGTTCTTTAATTAACCCCGCCTCGGTATAGCGACCTGGTGGTTGTGTGAATTTCTGCTCGGACTCTATGCGAGAAACTTTGAGTGCGTCTTTTGGCGACACGCTCGGCAATATCGTTTCTTCTCCCTTTGCGCCTATGTCCGCACGAAGCCATCCTTCAAAAGCAACGGTTGAGCCCGTCGCGGAAAATTCAGGAACGCCGTTCGTCGCGGCAATAATTTTTGTTCGTGTCATGACAGCGTCTGCCATTTGACTCGCGACAGTTCGCGCATGAATGAGCGCATACAGTTTTTCTTCCTCTTCAGTCGAACCCGCGTGTTTTTTGTTTACATCAGTGGGACGAACTGCTTCGTGTGCCTCCTGTGCATTCTTAGACTTCGTCTTATATGAGCGCGTTTCAAGATATTCCGCACCAAATTCCTTCTTTACGTACTGAGCGATTGCAGTAACTGCAATGGAAGCGAGGTTTGTAGAGTCTGTTCTCATATACGTAATATGTCCCGCTTCGTACAATTTCTGCGCAGCACGCATCGTGCGTGACGGAGAAAATCCGAGTCTAGTTGAGGCAGCCTGCTGAAGAGTAGATGTAGTGAACGGAGCTTTCGGAGAGCGTTTGACGGGGGATGAAACTACGTCAGCAACAGTCCACGTCCCTTTTTTCCCAGTCTCAACGATGTCTGATGCTTCACCAGCAGTTTTCGGTTCTTTCGAGCAATAAGCAGTAAACTGGTCGCCCTGCGGTGTCAAAAAATCAGCAGAGATAACGTAATACTCTTCAGGATTAAATGCTCGTATTTCTCGCTCCTTCTCAACAAGGATGCGAAGCGCAGGGGACTGCACACGTCCTGCAGAAAGGCCATAGCGCACTTTCTTCCATATGAGCCCAGAAAGGTCGTAACCGACGAGGCGGTCGAGGACACGGCGCGCTTCCTGTGCCTTTCGTAGATTCTGGTCAATCTTTCTTGGGTGCGAAATTGCTTCAACAACAGCGTCTTTAGTAATTTCATTAAATACAACCCTCTTTGCTTTTGTAAGGCCAGCAGCTTCAACTAAGTGCCACGCAATAGCTTCTCCCTCGCGGTCGGGGTCAGTCGCTAGGAGGATTTCATCCGCCTTTTCGGCCGCCGCTTCTATTTTATGTATGACATCGCTCTTTCCAGGGGAGACGACATACCGAGGCACAAACCCTCCATCTATATCAACTGCGTCCTTGTTTGATTTCGGCAAATCACGCACATGGCCAACCGAAGCAAGAACTTTGTAGTCCTTACCCAAATATTTTTCTATCGTCTTTGCCTTTGCGGGCGACTCAACGATGACGAGCTTCATTCCGACAGTAGTACGGCACGAAGTGAATAGTGTCAACCGGGCAGTGAATTTTGGCGACAGTCACTGAGTAAAATTTTAGATGGTGCGCTGACGGTATGAGTGTTAAAAAGCTTTCGTCGGTAACTGTGAATAGTTATTTAAACTTCGCTAAAATCTACTGACCCGGTCAAATGCTTTTCCTGACCTCACCCATAGTTTCCGCAATCAATCCGCGCAATTCCATCGACATCAAAAGTACGTTTGCACGTCCGATATCAAAGCCATTCTGGGTTGATAGTGTACTTAGTAATTCGTCTCGCGACACAGGCTCTGACAAAAGTTCAAGCACTACTTTTTCATCATCGTTCAACGTAATCGAATCGACACTTACTTTGCCTTCAATCCCAAGTGCTTCTAGGATATCTTTTTCGCTCCTGACGGGCGTTGCTCCGATTTTCATAAACATGTGTCCGCCTTCGCCACCTTCGGCAAATATTGAATGCGGCACAACCAAAAGTTCACGGTTGTATTCTGAGGCAAGTCGAGCCGTGATGAGTGTGCCCGATTTCTGAGTGGCTTCAATAATAAGTACTGCGTGACTCATGCCTGCCATGATGCGATTTCGCTGAGGAAAGCTCTCTGGACGTGCTTTGAACAGTGGTTCGAATTCAGAAATTAAAGCTCCTCCGTGTTCAAGAATTTCATGCGCGAGCGGCAGATGTGCACGGGGATACAAAACGGAATCGTCGAGCCCTGAACCGGGGACCGCAATAGTAGTGAGCCCAGCCGATAGAGCGGCTTTGTGTGCAACGCCATCCACGCCAAGGGCGAGTCCTGAAACGATTGTTATGGGGTAGCCAGCAAGCCCCCGTATCAGACTCTCGCAGGCATCTTTGCCGTATCGGCTCATTGAGCGAGATCCGACAACGGCTAGATATTTTGTCGCGCGGTCAGGGAGCACTCCACGGACAAAGAGTGTGTCGGGGGCATCGGGAATTTCTCCAAGCAGTTGCGGATATTCGTTCGGTAAAAGTTTTCTGATACCGCTCATATGCTAGTATCAATGTACCACCATGCTGGATATACGATTTATCCGCGAAAACCTTGAGCTCGTAAAAGCGGGCGCTGTAAAAAAACACATTGCAGTCGACCTCGACCGTCTTCTTGTTGTTGACGACAAACGCCGCGAACTGATGACCGCAGTAGAAGCTGCTCGTGCTAAACAAAATCAGGCGAGCGCGAAAATTCCATCAGCAAGCCCTGTTGAAAAGGAACAACTGCTCCGAGAGATGAAAGTAATAAAGGAAGCGCAAGTCGAGCGCGAGAACGAATTGAAAGACGTAATGGTTGAGTGGCAAACATTGATGGTGCAAGTGCCGAATATTCCAGATATTTCCGTGCCTGAAGGTGAGTCGGACAAAGACAATAAAGAAGTTCGAAGTTGGGGAGAAAAAACAAAGTTCCCATTTACGCCAAAATCGCATATCGAAATAATGGAGAATTTAAAGATGGCGGATTTCGAACGAGGTACAAAGGTCGCCGGTTTCCGGGGTTACTTCTTAACTGGTCCGGGCGCACTACTGAACATGGCGGTGTGGCAGCATGCGCAGAGATTTTTTACAGAAAAAGGATTTACGCCCGTCGTCGTTCCGTCACTGCTTCGAAGAGTAAATTTTTTGGGAACAGGCTACATTCCGCAAGGTGAGGATGACTTATATAAGACGCAGGACAGCGACTATCTTGCGGGGACTGCAGAGGTCGGACTTATGGGCTACCACATGAACGACGTTCTCGACATGCAAGGTCTTCCGTTGAAGTATCTCGGTTTTTCACCGTGCTTTAGACGGGAAGC
>JACCDV010459470.1_pt1 | contig 25882 bp, 10 predicted proteins | sample 7446131 | NCBI WGS metagenome assembly JACCDV01 (sample SAMN15323448, study PRJNA562643) | freshwater metagenome | isolation source: river surface water | place: USA:Blue River Watershed | collected 2017-08-17
AGGTCTGGAAGTAAGCCTTGTCGTCGTTGGCGCCCAGGTCAATGTTGTGCGCCACCGTCGTGCCCGACTGGCCGTTCACCGTCACGGTCACCGTGTCGTTGCCATCACCGCTGATCAGCGTGATCGCCTCGTCCAGGTCCACCAGATCGATCGTGTCGTTGCCCGTGCCCGTCGTCACCGTCGCCGCGTTGAACGCCGTCTCGGCATGGCCGCTCGTGCCCAGCGTCAGGCTGTTCGTGCCGTTGGCCGTCGTGAACTTTTCGATGTTCGTCTTGTTGGCGAAGTTGGCATCGGTGATGGTCTGGCTGTCGCCCAGCAGCAGCACCGTGTCAACGCCAAGGCCGCCATCCAGGGTCGTGGAAGCCACGAACTCGCCATTGTCAAAGGTGAACAGGTCGTTGTCGTTGCCGCCGTCCAGGTAGTTGTTGCCAGCGCCACCCACCAGGGTGTCTTCGCCATCACCACCGTAGATGTAGTCGTTGCCGTTGCCACCCACCAGGCTGTCGTTGCCGGCGTAGCCGCGAACGGTATCGCCAGCCTGCGTGGCCACAATGGTGTCGGCACCGCTCGAGCCATTGATGGTCATGGCCTCGGTCTGATCCGACAAGATCAACACCTTGCCAGAAGCCGTCAGGGTCACCTCTTCGATATTGACGATCTGTGCATCGCTGGCATCGTTGAAGTTGTCGGCAATCTGCAGCAAGTCACGGGTGACGTGGTTGCCACCGTCCAGCAGCGCATCGTTTTCAACGCCCACGATGGTGTCGTCGCCATTGCCCGCCACAATGCTGTCCACCCCCAAACCGCCCACAATGCTGTCCGCACCCGTGCTGCCGGTGATGGTGTCGTTGCCTTGGCCACCCACCACTGTGCCCGTGTGCGCATAGGCGTTGAAGTAGATGTTGAAGCCTTCGGTCTGCAACGAGAAGTCGTTGCTGGTCAGGCCACTGCCCACCTCGATGTTCTCAACATTGATGATGTTGGCATCGGCCTTGCCCGACATGCCGTACACCACCATGGTGTCGTTGCCGTTGCCGCCGTTGACCGATGCAATGCCGTTGCCCGCATAGATGCGATCGGTCCCATCGCCAGCCATGACGGTGTCGGCACCCACTTGTGCATCGATCTCGTCATCGCCGCCGTTGCCATTGAGCAGATCGGCACCACTGCCACCGCTGATGTAATCGGCCAAATCACTGCCGTTGACCGTGTCGTCCCCGTTACCGGTGGAGACGCTCACACCCGAGGTCATGCTGGTGTTGGCAGCCGTGATGAGCAGATTGCCATTGGCGCTAGACCCAGACACATCGCCACGCAGATTGGTCAGCGTCATGTTCGACGCGCCGGTCAGGGTGATGGTCGTGCCATCGGCCGTGTTGTTGGCGTTGATGGTGACCAGATCACCCGCGTCCACGCCGTTGACCGTCACAGCGCCCACCGAGGTGCCAGAGATCACAAAGTTCTCGCCTGGCCCAGCGTCGGTGGCGGTGGTCACGTTCAAGGTGCCGCCGTTGTTGGCATTGATCTCGGCCTCTTGTGCGGTGTAGACGTAATTGCCAGCGCCACTGAGGTTCACAACATCATTGCTGTCAAGGCTGCCATCGGCCACCGTGATGCTGGTCCCAGCACCGGTGGTGATGTTGATGCTCTCGCTCAATGCGTTGTTGTCGTCATCCAGCGTGACGTTGTTTGTGCCGGTAGCGGTGTTGGTCAGATCACCCAGCAGATTGGTCACCGTGATGTTGCTGCTGCCGCTGGTGCTCAGGACCGTGCCCGATGCCAACTCTTCAGCGTTAATGGCGATGGTGTCGCCCACCGTGCTGCCGTTGACCGTCATGGCGCCTGTGCCGGTGCTGATCGAAATCAGGTCATCGCCTGCATTGCCCGTGCTGGCCACATAGACGGTGCCCGAGGAACCGGTGGCGTTCACATTGGCCAAGAGGCTGTTGACCGTCTTGGCGCCCGCGCCTTGCAACACCACCAGGTCGTTGTCGTCAAAACTGCCGTTTTGGATGGTGATGTCGGTGCTGCTGGTGATGGTGCTGTCGACCACCGTGCCAGCGGTGATGCCGTCGTTGTCCAGCGTCACGGTGTTGGTGCCCGTGGCCGTGTTGTTCAGATCACCAATCAGGTTGGTGACCGTGAAGCTGCTGGCACCGCTGGTGCGCAGCGTTGTGCCATCGGCCAGGGATTCGGCATTGACGCTCAGGGTGTCACCGCTGGTCGTGCCAGCGACGGTGGTCGCCGCCGAGCCGGTCGAGACCGAAATCCCGTTGTCCGCCGAGTCGCCCGTCGTGATGTTGAGCGTGCCGGTCAAGGCGGTGGCGTTCACATCCGCGATCAGACCACTGACGGTGAAGGTGCCGCTGCCCAACAAGGTGGCGGTGTCGCCGTCCGCAAAGGTGCCGTTGTTGATCGCCACATTGCCCGTCACCGCATTGTTGGTGATGTTGATGGTGTCGGCTGCGTTGCCATAGGTGTTGGCCAGCGTGGCCGTCACACCACCTTCGGCGGTGTTCACCAGATCGGCCTTGAGCGCGAGGATGTCAAATCCATCCGTGCCCGCGGTCGAGATGATGTCGTTCTCGGTGAAGTCGTTGTGCAGGGTGATGACGTGATTGGCCGCCACCGAGTTGTTGGTGATCAGCGTATCCGCACCATTTCCACCGTCATCGTCAAGCCACACCTCCACCGTGCCGGTGGCGGTGTTGGTCATGTCACCCAGGAGATTGGTGACATAGAAGTTGCTGCTGCCACTGGTGCTCAGCAAGACCCCATCGGCCAGTTGCTCGGCGTTGATTTCAATGTTGTCACCGGCGGTGCTACCGGCCACCGTGGTGGCGGCATTGCCCGTCGACACATCGATCTGCTGGCTACGCGAACCGCCGATGCCGGCATCGATCGAACCGTCGTTGTCGCCAGTGGTCACATACAGGGTGCCACCGTTGAGGGTGCTGGCGTTCAGGTCGGCCACCAAGCCCGTCACGGTCACATTGCCGCTGCCGGTCACGGTCACCAGGTCTTCATCGCGCAGCGAACCGTTTTGCAAGGTGATGGCGGTGGTGGTGGTCACCGACACGCCCACCGGGCTGTTGGTCGGCACATCCGAAGGATGGTTGATCGGGGCATCGTCACGGTCCAGCGTGGCGTTGACCACACCGGTTGCCGTGTTGTTCAGGTTGCCAATCAGGTTGGTGATCGTGAAGTTGCTGGCGCCCGTCACATTGAGCACGTTGTTGTCAATCAAGGGCTCAGCGTTGACTTGGATGGTATCGCCTGCTGCGGTCCCGTTGATCGACAAGCTGGCCACACCCGTGGTGATGTTGATCAGGTTATCGGCGGCATTGCCCGTGCTCAGGTCCAGCGTCGAGTCGCTGGTCAGGCCGCTGGCGTCCAGATCGGCGGTCAGACCGGTGATCACAAAATCGGCAGAGCCGAGCAACACCAGTTTCTTGCCGTCTGCAAGAGCAGCGGCGTTGATCGTGATCGTGTCGCTGCTTTGGTTGCTCTCGATCGTCACAGCGGCGCTGCTCGGATTCGACAGGGTCACGGTGATGGCATTGTCCGAGGTGTCGTTCATCAGCACATAGTGCTCAACGTCGGCGTCGGTGTTGATGGTGTTGATGTCGATGACGCCACCAACCCCGCCTGCGATCACGACCTTGTCGTTCGCACCCGTTGCGGCAATGTCAAACAGACTTTCGTGCTGCGACTCGGTCATGGTCTGCGTTTGACCGTTATCGATCACTCGCAAGGTCGTGCCGCTCAGATTGGCACCCAAACCGCGGTTGAGGCCCACCAGCGAGTTGCTGCCAGACGCCTCGATGGTGTCCACACCACTCATATCACCCGACAGGGTCAAGGTGTTGATCTTGACCACATCCAGTCCGGAGCCGCCATAGACCGCCTCGTGGCCCACCGCCAAGGTGACGGTGCTGCCCTGTGTGCCCGCCTTGAAGATATCGAAGTTTTCATATTCGATATTGACGACTTGCGCGCCGGTGGCGCCGGTGATGACACCCGTGCCAAAGTGGAACACGACGGGTGCGGTCGACTCGCCGCTTGCATCCAGCGTGTCGCGCGAGAAGGGGTTGCCCTGGATATGGCGAACGCTGTTGTTGTAGGCCGACTCTGCGTTGGCATACAGCACCACATCGGATGCGCTGGAGGTGGTGTCAAAGTCACCATCGTTGGTGCGGACCGTGAAGGTCGACGGCGCACGGTAGAAGTCCGGATCAAGGCCCACAAAACTCGTCGGGGTCGGCACGCCGTTGACGGCGGTGTCGAGCTTGATGACGATGTCTTCACCTTGCTGGTAGTCCGCCCACAGGCCACCGGAGTTGATCACCAGGTAGGTGCCCACTGCGGTACCCGCCGAAATCACGACCATGACGACGTCGGTCTCCATGTCGCGCAAATTGGCCGAGCCCAGATAGAACTCCAGGGCGCTTCCGAGGGTTTCGGTGTTGGCGGTCAAGGTGATGTCACGGCCCACCACCGAGAACTGCATGTTGTCGGTGCGGTACTCCAGTTCGATCACATCGCCTTCGCTGAAGTTGAGGCCCTTGATGGTGTCATAGGCGCTGACCAGCGATTCGATTTCGTTGCGGTAGATGACGCGGTCCGCACCAGTGCTCAGCACGATGCTGTCGCCACCCATGCCGGCGTAAATGGTGTCATTGCCGGTGCCGGTGATGATGGTGTCCGAACCACCGCCCGAGACGACGCTGTTGTTGCCGTTGCCAACATCAATCAAATCGCTGGAGCTGTTGATGCCCGCTTCAACGGTGTCATCGCCCTCGCTGGCATAAACGGTGTTGGCACCCTCGCCGACATGGATCAGGTCGTTGCCGTTGCCCGAGATGACGTAGTCATTGCCTTCCAGCGCCGTCACGGTGTTGTTGCCGTTGCCCGCGTTGATCAGGTTGGCACCGCTGCCCGCCACGATGGAGTCATGGCCTTCGCCGACGGTGACCGAGTCGGCCCCCGTGCCACTGACCACGGTGTTGTTGCCGTTACCGCCGTTGATCAGGTTGTCACCGTTGCCCGCCGAGATCGAATCATTGCCGTTCGTGGCGTTGATGGTGTCGTTGCTGGCACCGGTGCTGATGGTGTTGTGGCCATCATTGGCATACACCAGGTTGGCCCCTTCGCGGCCGTCAATCACGTCATTGCCATTGCCCGAAATGACGGTGTCGCCAAGTGCGCCGCCGGTGATGGTGTTGTTGCCATGGCCCGCGGTGATGTTGAATTGGCCGTTGGACTCTGCAGAACCGTCCCAGTACAGGGTATTGCCACCCACCAGGGCCGTGCCATCCACATTCAGCGTCTGGCCGGTGGCCACCAGGGCATCCACTGTGACCACGTAGGTATTGGCGTTGCCCAGCGTGATGTTCTCAACGCCCGTCACCCAATTGAGTTCATTGCCCACGTTGGCGCCGTTGGCATCGGTGTAGGTCAAGGTGTCGGTGCCGGTGTTGCCCTCGATGGTATCGCCCACCGTCAGGCTGGTGCCCATGGCGGTCAAGTCATCATCCGACCCCATGTTGATGTTGTCATCACCGCCCAAGCCGGTGAAGGTGTCGGCACCGGCGCCCATGCGCACGCTGTCGTTGCCGGTGGCCGCATCGGTCACCTGGTCGTTGCCATTGCCGGTGTCAATGGAGTCATTGCCCCCGGTGGTGGAGATCACATCATTGCCGTCACGGGTCACGATCGAGTCGCTGCTGGTGCCACCGTAGATGGTGCTGTTGGCAGCGCCGAGGTCGCCTGCGATATCAAAACGACCGCCGTCGGTTTCGTTGCGACCATCCCAGTACAGGGTATTGACCGCATCATTGGCATTGAAATAGACCGTCAAGACACCCGTCGAAGCAACCAGGCTGTTTTGCGTGACCACATAGGTGTTGGCCGCATTCAGCGCAATGGTTTCGATGCCCGAGACGTTGTTCAGCTCGGTGCCATCCGTGGGGCTGGCATCGGTGTAGTTCAGCAAATCGGCGCCCGTGCCGCCGTCGACGGTATCGCCCGAAGTCAGCGAAGCGCCAAAGTTGACGGTGTCGTTGTTGTTGCCCAAGAGCACCGAATCGTTGCCACCGGAGCTGTTGAAGACGTCGTCGCCGTCGCCCATCACGACGGTGTCGTTGAAGGTTCCTGCGTTGTTGACCAGGTCGTTGCCCGCACCGGTGACGATCAGATCCGAACCACCGTTGGTGATCACGGTGTCATTGCCGCCATTGGTGGTGATGGTGTCGTCGTTCGTGCTGCCGATGATCGAATCGTTGCCATCGGTCGACGTGATGTTGAAATTGCCATCGGTCTCGGCCGAGCCATCCCACACCAAAGAGCTGCCCGAGGTGGTGGCGAAGGTCACGTTCAGGGTCTGGCCAGAACCAACCAGGCCATTGACCGTGGTGATGTTGGAGTTGTTGGCACCCAGCACCACATTTTCAACGTTGGTCACGTTGTCGAGCTCGTCGCTTGCGGCGCCATCATTGAAGCTCAGGGTGTCGGTGCCATTGCCCGCGTCAATCGTGTCGGCACTGCTTTGCGTGCCGGCCATCTGGATCGAGTCGTTGCCTTCACCCGCATGGATCAGGTTGGCACCGGCGCCGGCCGTGGCCGTGATGGTGTCATTGCCATCCAACGCATTGACGGTGTTGCTGCCCGTGCCCAGCACAAAGGTTTCCGCACCGGTGTTGCCCGTGATGTTGAAGTTGTCGGTTTGCGCGCTCAGGTCAAGCGTCAGGCCCGAGGCATCCAGCACAATGTTTTCGACCGTGCTGAGCTTGTTGTCGTTGTTGTTGTCGTCGTAGTTGCCCGACAAGCGCAGGGTGTCGTTGCCCTGACCGCCATCGATGGTGGCGTCCTGGCTTTCGCCAATGATCACGTCGTTGCCGGTGCCGCCAAACAAGCTGTCGCTGTCGTTGCCGCCGACGATGGAGTCATCGCCGTCGCCGCCCGAGAGCATGTCACCGCCGTCGTTGCCCACCAGGGTGTCGTTGCCAGCCCCACCGTCCACCGTCTCGGCGCCGTTGCCGCCCCAGATCGAGTCGTTGCCACTGCCCGACACCAAGGTGGTGTTTTGGGCGTTGCTCAGGTTGATGCGCAGGTTTTCGTTTTGCTGGTCAAGGTTGATGTTCAGACCATTGACGGCCACGCCCAGGCGCTCGAAGTTCGAGATCTGGTTGTCGGCGGTGTCATTGAAGTTGGCACGGAATGCCAACAGGTCGTTGCCATCGCCACCCTCGAGAAGCACGTCGTTCTGGCCGGCCAGCACGGTGTCATCGCCGGCGCCGGCGTTGACCATGTCGTTGCCATCGCCCGCGATGATGCTGTCGGCGCCATTGCCACCCAGGATGGTGTCGTTCTGATCCGAGGCAACAACGGTGTCACCAAAGTCAGAGAGTCGAATGTCAAAGGCCTCACCAATCTGGTTGGCAAGGTTCAGAACGGCCGCAGAGCTGTTGCCGCTGATCACGACCTTTTCAATGCCCTCCAGCGCGGCATCGCTGTCCGAGCTGAAGTTGCCGCGCACCACCAGGGTGTCGGTGCCCGAATTGCCCTGGATGGTGTCGTCGTGCTGAGCGCCGTAGACCGTGTCGTCACCGAGGCCCGCCTCGATCAGGTCTGCGCCGTTGCCCGCAATGATCGAGTCATTGCCCGAGCCTGCGTTGATGGTATCGCTGCCATTGCCTGCGATGATGGTCTGGTTGCCGTCGCCCGCATTGACCCAGTTGTTGCCCTCGCCAACGTTGATGTAGTCGTTGGCCAAGCCACCGCCGTCGTACACATAGTCGTCGCCACCGCCGGTCAGGATCGTGTCGGCATAGAAGGAACCGTAGACGCTGTCCTTGCCGCTGTCCGTGGTGATCTTGACGGCTGTCTCATAACCTTCGATGTGCAGAATGCTCTCGGCATAGGAGCCGGTGACGCTGATTTCACGAATGCCAGAGATCTGGGCGTTCTTGCTCATCGTCAAATCGACCAGACCGGTGTTGGCCTGGTAAACGATTTGCTCGACGCCGTCGATGTCGTCGAACACATAATCGTTGTCGCGCAGAACAGCGCCATCGGGCACGCCGGTCACGGTCAGCTGGCTGCTTGCCGCGCCACCATCGACCGTCACCGTGCCGGCAATGAAGTCCGTCCAGGTGGCGGTGGTGTCAGCGTCAATGGTGAAATTGGGCGATGCTGCCGTGGTGAAGTTGCCGTTGCCGTTGACATCGGTCACTGCATTGATCGCGAGCACCATCGTGTTGCTCGAATCATTGAAGCCAGATTTGGCGGTGTACGTACCCGTCCAGGTCACGCCGTCGGTGGTGCTGAAACCACTCAGGGTGCCGCGCGAGGTGTCATAGGCGAAGTCGTCAACGCCCAGTCCTGCAACGCTTTCCGAGAAGGTCACGGTGACCGTGCTGGTGTCCTGACCGGTCACGCTCTTGAGCGCGGTCTTGGACATGCTGACGGTGGCCGTGGGAACGGAAGCGTCAATTTGCACCGTGCGGCTGGCGGCGGCGGAGGGGTTGCCTGCCGTGTCACTGACCGAAGCGGTGATGGTGCTGCTGGTGGTATCGGCAGGCACTTCGCTGCTGGTGTACGTGGCACTCCAGGCGCCACCGCTGACCACAGCGCTCTTGCTCACACCCCCCCACAGCACCGTGACGCTCTGGCCGTTTTCCGCATCGGTCAGACCCGACACGGTCACCGATGCCGCTTTTTCGCCGGCGTTGACGATATCGTTGCCCGCCACCGTGCTGATGGTCACGCCCGGTGCCACGGTGTCAATGCGGATACCAGCCGACGTCTGCGACGTGGTGTTGCCCGCCGTATCGCTCACGGTGGCGGTGATGCTGGCCGTGGTGTCGGCCGGCACATTGGTGCTGCTGAAGGTGGTGCTCCAAGTGCCATCACCGGCAACCGTGGCCGTGCCGCTCTTGCCGCCCCAGCTGATGTTGACGGTCTGGCCGGATTCGGCGCTGCTGGTGCCCGAAATCGTCACGCCCGCCGTTTTCTCGGCTGCGTTGACGACATTGTCGCCCGCCACCGAAGCGATGGTCAGCGTCGGCGCGGCGGTGTCGATGCGCACCGTGCGGCTCGCTTGCGTCGCTGCATTGCCGGCAGAGTCGCTCACGTTGGCGGTGATGCTGCTGCTGGTCGTGTCGGTCGGCACTTCGGTGCTGGCGTAACTCACGCTCCATGCACCACCTTCGCCAACTTGTGCGGTCTTGGTCACGCCACCCCAGACCACCGAGACGGTCTGGTTTTGTTCTGCCGTGCTGGTGCCTGCGATCGTGACCGGGGTCGATTTTTCGGTCGAGTTGATGACGTCATCGCCCGCCACTGCCGAGATGCTCAAGGTGGGCGCTGCGGTGTCAATGCGAACGTTCGCAGTCGCTTGCGTGGCCGCGTTGCCGGCCGTGTCGCTGACGTCGGCGGTGATGGTGCTGCTCACCGTGTCCGCCGGGATTTCCGCGCCGGTGTAGTTCACGCTCCAGGACGCATCGCCCTGGACGACGGCCGTCTTGGTGACCCCACCCCAGACAACGGTCACGGTTTGACCTTCTTCAGCGGCTGTGCTGCCAGAGACCGTCACCGATGCGGTTTTTTCTGCCGCGTTGATCACATTGTTGCCCGCCACCGATCCAATGGTCAGCGTTGGGGCGGCGGTATCGATTCGAACGGCAACACTGGCCGCCGACGAGGGGTTGCCCGCAGAATCGCTCACCGTGGCGGTGATCGAGCTGCTGGTTGCATCCACAGGAATTTCGGTGCCACCAAAGTTGGCCGACCAGCTGCCGTTGGCCTGGACCGTGGCCGTCTTGGTCACACCGCCCCACACCACGCTGACTTGCTGGCCCGCCTCGGCCGTGCTGGTTCCACTGACGGCCACGCCAGCGGACTTCTCACTGGCATTGACCACGTCATTGCCCGCCACCGTGGCAATGCTCACGGTCGGCGCCGCGGTGTCAATGCGCACCGACTTGCTGGCTTGACCAGCCGGGTTGCCCGCTGTGTCGCTCACGTTGGCGGTGATGGTGCTGCTGGCGGTATCGGCTGGCACCTCGGCACCGATGTAGGTCACACTCCAGCTGCCATCGGCCTGCACGGCAGCAGTCTTGTTGACGCCCCCCCATGCCACCGCCACCAGCTGGTTTTGCTCCACCAGGGTCGTCGTCCCCGAGATGGTGATCGAGCCGTTTTTCTCAGCGGCATTGATGACATTGTTCACCGCCACGTCAGCAATGCTGACGGTCGGTGCCGTGGTGTCGATGCGAACCGTTTGGGTGGCTTGCACCGCGGCATTGCCAACCGCATCGCTCACATTGGCGGTGATGGTGCTGCTGGCCGTGTCCGCGGGGATGTCAGAGGCGCTGAAATTGGCACTCCAGGTGCCGCCAACCTGCACCGTGGCGGTTTGGCTTGCCGTGCCCCAGGTCACGGTCACGGTACGACCCGCTTCTGCGGTGGTCACGCCCGAGACGGCCACCGAAGCGGCCTTCTCAACCGAGTTGATCACATTGTCCGAAGCGACCGTGTTGATGCTCAGGGTGGGCGGGGTGGTATCGATTTGCACGCTGCGGGTGGCTTGCGTGGCCGGATTGCCGGCCGCGTCGCTCACATTGGCGGTGATGGTGCTGCTGGCGGTGTCAGCCGGCACTTCGCTGCTGGCATAGTTCACGCTCCACGCGCCGCTGGCCACGGTGGTGGTTTTGGTCACGCCACCCCAGGACACCGTGACCGTGCGACCGGCTTCGGCCGTGCTGGTTCCAGACACGGTCACCGAGGCTGCTTTTTCTGCGGCATCCACCACGTTGTTGGTGGCCACATCGGCGATGGTCAGATCAGGCGCAGCGGTATCGATGGCCACCGTGCGCGACGCTTGCGTGGCCGCATTGCCCGCCGCATCGTTCACATTGGCGGTGATGGTGCTGCTGACGGTGTCAGCCGGCACTTCGGTGCTGGCGTAGGTGGCGCTCCAGGTGCCATCGGCCTGCACCGTGGCACTCTTGCTGTTACCGCCCCAAAGAACGGTCACCGTCCGGCCCGCTTCGGCCGAGCTGCTGCCAGCGATCACCACCGATGCGGTTTTTTCGGCCGCATTGACCACATTGTCGGCGGCAACGGTCGCAATGCTCACCGTGGGCGCCAGGGTATCGATGGCGACCGAGCGGGCAGCCTGACTGGCAGGGTTGCCAGCGGTGTCGCTGACGTTGGCGGTGATGGTGCTGACCGTGGTGTCGGCCGGAATTTCCGACGCCACAAAGGTCGCCGACCAAGCCCCCTTGCCATCCACGGCGGCCGTCTTGCTCGTGCCACCCCAGACCACGCTCACCAGCTGACCTGCTTCGGCCGTCGAGCTGCCGGTGACCGTGACCGCGCCTGCTTTTTCGCTGGCATTGACCACGTTGTCATCCGCCACCGCGTTGATCGACAGGGACGGAATTCCAGAATCAATGCGCACCGTGCGACTGGCTTGCGCCGACGTGTTGCCCGCCACATCGCCCACCGACGCCGTGATGGTGCTGGAGGCCGCATCAGCCGGCACTTCCGCACTGGCGTAGCTCACGCCCCACGTGCCATCGGCTTGTACCGTGGCCGTCTTGCTGGTGCCACCCCAGACCACCGTCACCGTTTGACCCTGCTCGGCCGTGGTGATGCCCGACACCAGCACCGATGCACTCTTTTCAGCCGCATTGACCACGTTGTCCAGCGCGACCGACGCAATGGCCAATGCAGGCGCAGAAGCGTCAATGGTCACCGACTTGGCATCCGAGGCGAGGCTGACGTTGCCAGCCGCATCCGTGGCCTTGGCGGTGAACTGATAAGTCCCGTCGGCCAATGCAGCCGTGGTGAAGGAGAAGGCCCCAGCAGAGATCTCCGTCGCCTTGCCAAGCAGTTGACCGCCTGCAAACACATCCACGCTCGAGGCCGGCTCGGCCGAGATGGTCAAGGTGATGGTCTGGTCCTTGGTGATTCCGTCATTGGCAACACCGGTGTCGTCCGAGAAAGACGAAATGACCGGCTTGTCCGGCGCCGTGGTGTCGCCAATCATCTGGCGGATGGTGCTGTCAATGGAGGTGAGTGCGGTCGCCTTGGCGCTGTCGACCTGGGTGCTGTCCGTGCCCGTGATCTGCGACAGCCAATTCTTCACCAGGCCCATGGTCGACGTGGTGTAGCTGTTGACCTCCAGCGGAGAATCCATGGACGCCGTGAACTGGGACGCCGCCTGCTGCTTGGCCGCAACGATGACCGCATCGTTGTTTTGCGCGCCGTAGAGGATGTCCAGCGAGATGGTGGCCAAGGTCTTCTCACCTGTGGTCAACAAGTTCACGTAGTAATCACGACCCGCCGAGTCGGCCGTGCGGTTGAACAGGTTCAGGTAAATCTGGTCAACCAACTCGGCGTAGGACTTGTCCGTCGAAATCTGCGTGTACTCGGCAGAGTTGCCGAACGCATTGATGATTTCGTTGAGGTTGCCACCCACCGCGTCCAGACGGCCCGCCCAGTAGTAGAGACCCCCGACGTCAGCGGCCCGACCGTAGTAGGCGATGTAAATCTTCTGGACTGTTGCAAAAAAGTCAGCTGCGGCCATGAGAGGACTCTCCAAGTTGAATGCTTTTTGCCCTTTACGGGACTCGAAATTCGTTGACTGCACCGGCCTCAAGGCCAGTGATCACCTTTCAAAAGTTTTGCAAGTCATTGAAAACAATAGAGTTTTCATGCAGGCGCACTTCTGGCAGGTACATCTGACAATCATTATAGGGGAACCGTGGTGTTTTTAGCGATTTTTTAAGTTCTGACAACCTGTCGGCGCGAATGTATGAGAATTTGTCAAAACATTTTTTCTTGAACTTTAATATGCTTTATTGGGCCGCAGTGACTCACCTGTTCAAGCCCTGGAAAAGGCCGTCAAAACAGGGCTGAAACGGTGCTCAGGCAGCCCTGCTGGCGCGCGGGGCCAGCTGCAATGCGGCCAGCACCGACAAAGCGGTCAGCCCCGCCAGCATGGCAAAGGCTTCGTGGAAGGCGCGCAGGGCCAGCGGGTCACCGGCCTGGACCTGCCACAGGCTTGGCACGCCGGCGGCCTGCAGGCGCCAGTCCAGCACCACCGCGCACAGGCCCACCCCCACCGCGCCGCCCAACATGCGCATGAAGTTGAAGGTGCTGGCCCCTTGCGGGATCAGCGGCGGCGGCATGCCCTTCATGGCGCTCAGGTTGAGCGAGGGCAGGACAAAGCCAAGGCCGATGCGGCCCAGGATGACCCAGGCCCAGAGCAGGGCCAGGCCACGCGCGGGGTGGACGGTGGGCATCAGGGCAAAGGACAGGGCCAGCAAGAGCAGGCCCACGGTGACCAGGCGGTGGGTGGGGGTGCGGTCGGCCATGCGCCCGACCAGGGCGATGGTGACCGACAACAGCAAACCCGCCGGCAGCAAGGCGGCGCCGATGTAGGACGGCGACAGGCCCAGGCCCACCTGCATGTAGACCGGCAACAGGTAGGTGGAGCCAAACAGGGCCATGCCGTAGGTCAGGGCCACCAATGAGCCCATCGAGAAATTGCGCTGGCCAAACACCTTGAGGTTCATGAGTGGGCGCCGCCGCCCGGCCTGCCAGCGCTGCAGCAGGTGTTGCTGCCAGGCCACAAAGCCCAGCATGCCCAGGCCCGCGCCGCCCAGCAGGGCCAGGGTTGGCCAGGTGTTGCCCGCCTGCCACTGCACCATGCCATTGAGCAGGGCCAGCGTGGACAACGCCACCAGCAGCATGCCCAGGGTGTCGATGGCGGGCGAGTCGCTTTGTGCTGGCACGCCGCCTGGCGCGCTGTCGGGCACGTAGCGGCGCGACAGCCACAGGCCCAGCAGGCACAGCGGCACCACCATGAAAAAAATCGATCGCCAGCCAAACAGGTCCACCAACAGGCCGCCGATGCTGGGACCGATGGCCGGGCCCAGCACCACCCCGGTGCCAAACACCGCGCTGGCACGGCCTTGCTCGTGGGCGTCAAAGGCGCGCAGGATGATGATGGCGGGGATGGGCTGGACCGCCCCGGCGGCCATGCCCTCGACCACGCGGGCCAACAGCACCAAGGGGTAATCGTTGGCCACGCCGCCCACCACACCGCCCGCCAGCAACATGCCCATGCACAGGCCGTAGGTGCGGCGGTAACCATAACGCGCGAGCAACCAGGGCGTGGTCAACATCGACACCATCATGGCCACCATAAAGCCCGAGCTGACCCACTGCACCCGGCTCTGGCCCAGGGTGAAATGACGGCTCATGTCTGGAATGGCGACATTCATGATGGTCGAGGACATGACCGAGGCCATGGTGCCGATCATCACGGTCATCAACAGCAGCCAGCGCAAGCGGGGGCCATGGCGGGCCTGCAAGGCCTGCAGGCTGTGCGGCGGGTGCCCGCTCATGGTGCGGGCGGCGGCGCGGCCTGGCCAGCGCAGGCTGCGCATACGCAGGCGCGGCCTTGGGCAGCGGGGGCAATCTTGGCCAGCAGTGCGGCGTCAAAGGTGGCGCGGGTGCACCAGCAAGGGTGCACGCCCTGCTCACCCGCGGCCATGGTGCAGGCATTGGGCTGCCCGCACAGAGGGCAGCGGCAGGGGTCGACAGGGGCTTCGGGCGCGCTCACTGGGCCAAGTGTAGCCGCCCCACCCGGCCGCGCCCCTGACACAGGTCAAGGGCGGCGGCGCCGGGCACCTCAGGCGGTTTGCGTGGCCTTGACCTTCAGGCGCCAGGCGTGCAGCAGCGGCTCGGTGTAGCCCGAGGGTTGTGCCTTGCCCTTGAACACCAGGTCGCAGGCGGCCTGGTAAGCGGCCGACTGCGCAAAGCGACCGGCCATCGGCTGGTACAGCGGATCACCGGCGTTCTGACCGTCCACCACGGCGGCCATGCGCTCGAAGGTTTCACGCACCTGCGCCTCGGTCACGACACCGTGGTGCAACCAGTTGGCGATGTGCTGGCTCGAGATGCGCAGCGTGGCCCGGTCTTCCATCAGGCCCACGTTGTGGATGTCGGGCACCTTGGAGCAGCCCACGCCCTGGTCCACCCAGCGCACCACATAGCCCAGAATGCCCTGGGCGTTGTTGTCCAGCTCTTGCTGCTTTTGCGCCTCGGTCCAGTCGGCCTGCGCCACCACCGGGAATTGCAGCAACTGGTTGAGGGTGTCCTCGCGCATGGCCTTGGCGTCTTGCTTGGCCACAGCCTTTTCCATTTTCTTCTGCAACGCCGGCACGCTCACCTGGTGGTAGTGCATGGCGTGCAGGGTGGCGGCGGTGGGGCTGGGCACCCAGGCGGTGTTGGCGCCGGCCATGGGGTGCGCGATCTTGGCCTTGAGCATGTCGGCCATCAGATCGGGCATGGCCCACATGCCCTTGCCGATCTGCGCACGGCCACGCAGGCCGCACTGCAGGCCCACCTGCACATTGTTCTTTTCGTAGGCGGCCAGCCAGACGCTGTTTTTGATGTCGCCCTTGCGCATGACCGGGCCACCCAGCATGCAGGTGTGCATCTCATCGCCCGTGCGGTCCAGAAAGCCGGTGTTGATGAAGGCCACGCGGCGCTTGGCAGCGGCGATGCAGGCCTTGAGGTTGGCGCTGGTGCGGCGCTCCTCGTCCATGATGCCCAGCTTGACGGTGGCGGTCTTCAGGCCCAGCACCTTTTCGACGCGGCCAAACAGCTCGTCGGCAAAGGCCACTGCGGCCGGGCCGTGCATCTTGGGCTTGACGATATAGACCGAGCCGGTGCGGCTGTTGCGCAGCGGATGCGACTTCTTTTTCTGCAGGTCGATCAGGGCGCAGGTCGTGGTGACCATGGCGTCCATGATGCCCTCGGGGATCTCGCGCGTCTGGCCCTGGGCGTCGGTCCACAAAATGGCCGGGTTGCTCATCAGGTGGCCCACATTGCGCACAAACAACAGCGAGCGGCCGTGCAGGCGCACCTGGCCCTTGCCCGTGGGCTTGGTGTAGAAGCGGTCGGGGTTCATGGTGCGCTCGAAGGTCTTGCCACCCTTGCTCACGGTCTCGCTGAGCGTGCCCTTCAAAATGCCCAGCCAGTTGCGGTAGGCCAGGACCTTGTCCTGCGCGTCCACCGCCGCCACCGAATCCTCCAGATCCAGAATGGTCGACAGGGCCGACTCGGCCACCAGATCGCTCACGCCGGCGGCATCGGTCTTGCCAATGGGATGGTTGTGGTCGATCTGCAGGTCCAGGTGCAGGCCGTTGTGCACGAACAGCACCGAAGCGGGTGCCTTGGCATCGCCGGTGTAGCCCACCAATTGGCGCGCCTCGGCCAGGGTGGTGGTCTTGCCGTCGGCCAGGGTCACGACCAGGCGACCGGCCTTGATGGCATAGCCGCGGCTGCCCACGTGCGAGCCCTTCTTGAGCGGGGCGCAGCGGTCGAGCACATGGCGGCAGTAGTCAATGACCTTGGCGCCGCGGCGCGGGTTGTAGCCCGTGCCCTTCTCGCATCCGTCGGCCTCCGAGATGGCGTCGGTGCCGTACAGGGCGTCGTACAGCGACCCCCAGCGCGCATTGGCCGCGTTCAAGGCATAGCGGGCGTTCAGGATGGGCACCACCAGCTGCGGGCCGGCCAGCTTGGCCAGCTCCACGTCCACGTTCTCGGTGGTGGCCTGCGCATTGCGCGGCTCGGGCACCAGGTAGCCGATCTTCGAGAGGAACTGGCGATAGGCCTTCATGGGCTTGCCCGCCGCCACCGGGCCGGGGTTGGCCTGGTGCCAGGCGTCCATCTCGAGCTGGAGGCGGTCGCGCTCGGCCAGCAGGGCCAGGTTGCGCGGGGCCAGGTCGGCCACCAGCGCATCAAAACCGCGCCAGAACCGGTCGCTGTCCACGCCGGTGGCGGGCAGCAGCTCGTTTTCGATGAAATCGTGCAGGGGCTGGGCCACCTGGAGGCGGTGATGGGACACGCGGGGCGTGGCAGAGCTGGACATGGCAAGGACCTTTGAGGATGGAAAAAAACGGCAGCGGCCCACCCTTGTCCCCGGCTGGGCAGGGGAGGGCCCGATGTTCACACTTTATTCGAGATTACAACAGAGATAAACTCTCTAAAAATTCATGAACCCTTGACTTTTTTGCAAAAGTCGCGGCCCGATGGACAAACTCAAAGCCTTCGAAACCTTTGTGGCAGTGGCCACCAAGGGCAGCCTGACCGCCGCCGCCCGCGCCGAAGGCGTGGCCCCGGCCATTGTGGGGCGCCGCCTGGACGCGCTGGAGGAGCACCTGGGCGTCAAGCTCCTGGTGCGCACCACGCGGCGCATCACCCTGACCCACGAGGGCAGTGCCTTTCTGGAGGACTGCCAGCGCCTGCTGGGCGATGTGGCCAACGCCGAGGCCAGCGTGTCCGCTGGCGGCGTCAAGGCCAGCGGCCACCTGCGGGTGACGGCCCCGGCCGGCTTTGGACGGCGCCATGTGGCCCCCCTGGTGCCGCGCTTTCGTGTCCAGCACCCCGAGGTGAGCATTTCGCTGAACCTGAGCGATCGGGTGGTCGATTTGGCAGGCGAGGGCTTTGACTGCGCGGTGCGGGTGGGCGATCTGCCCGACTCCTCGCTGGTGAGCGTGCGCATGGCCGACAACCGGCGCCTGTGTGTGGCCACCCCCGCTTACCTGCAACGCCATGGCGTGCCGCAAAAACCCGCCGACCTCTTGCAGCACGCCTGCCTGACGCTCTCGAGCGACGCCTCGCAAACCCGGGGCTGGGCCTTTCAGGTGCCGGGCGAACATGGCCCCGAGGTGATCCACCTGCGCCCGGGCGGCCCGCTCGACTGCTCCGACGGTCAGGTCCTGCACGACTGGTGCCTGGCCGGCTGGGGCATCGCCTGGCGCAGCACCTGGGAGGTCGAGTCCGAAATCCAGTCGGGCCAGCTGCAGGCGGTGCTCGAGGACTTTGCCGCGCCGCCCAATGGGATTTATGTGGTCTTTCCACAGCGCAAACACCTGCCGCTGCGGGTTCGCCTGTGGATCGACTTCTTGCGCCATCACTACGGTCAGGCCGAGTATTGGCAGAGCACGCCAGGGCCCTCTGGGCTGGCGGGCCCATCTGCCCCGTAAAATCCCCCGATGCTCAACGCCCAACAGGAATTGCTGGCCGCTCTGGCGGCCGAACTCGAATCGCGCCTGCCCGGTGCCGGCGCGCGCGCCGCTTTTGAATCCCCCAAGGTGGCCGAACACGGCGACCTGGCCTGCACCGCGGCCATGCAACTGGCCAAACCGCTCAAGCAGAACCCGCGCCAGCTGGGCGAGTCGCTGCGCGAGGCGCTCATGCAGCAGCCCGCCTTCGCCCGCTGGGTCGAGGCCATGGACATTGCCGGGCCCGGCTTTCTCAACATCCGCCTCAAGCCCGCGGCCAAGCAGGCGGTGGTGCAGGAGGTGCTGCAGGGCGGCGACCGCTTTGGCCTGCAAGCCGACACCGGCACGCGCGTGCTGGTGGAATTTGTCTCGGCCAATCCCACCGGCCCGCTGCACGTGGGCCATGGCCGACAAGCGGCGCTGGGCGACGCCATCTGCAACCTGCTGGCCAGCCAAGGGCATGCGGTCCACCGCGAGTTTTATTACAACGACGCCGGCGTGCAGATCCAAACGCTGGCCACATCGGTGCAATGCCGCGCCCGCGGCCTCAAGCCCGGTGATGCCGACTGGCCCGAAGCCGCCTACAACGGCGACTACATCCAGGACATTGCCGACGACTTTCTGGCGGGCAAGACCGTGCAGGCCGACGACCGCAGCTTCACCGCCAGCGGCAAGGTGGACGACCTCGACAGCATCCGCCAGTTTGCGGTGGCCTATCTGCGCCGCGAACAGGACCTGGACCTGCAGGCCTTTGAGGTGCGCTTTGACCACTACTACCTCGAGTCGAGCCTGTACACCAGCGGCCGCGTGGAACAGGCCGTGCAACGCCTGATCGCGGCGGGCAAGACCTACGAGCAGGACGGCGCGCTGTGGCTGCGCTCGACCGAGTACGGGGACGACAAGGACCGCGTGATGCGCAAGTCCGACGGCGGCTACACCTACTTTGTGCCCGATGTGGCCTACCACATCACCAAGTGGGAGCGCGGCTTTGCGCGCGTGGTCAACATCCAGGGCACCGACCACCACGGCACGATTGCCCGCGTGCGCGCCGGCCTGCAAGCCGCCGACGTGGGCATCCCGGTGGGCTACCCCGACTACGTGCTGCACACCATGGTGCGCGTGATGCGCGGCGGCCAGGAAGTCAAGATCTCCAAGCGCGCCGGCAGCTACGTCACCCTGCGCGACCTCATTGAGTGGACGAGCAAGGACGCGGTGCGCTTTTTCCTGCTCTCGCGCAAGCCCGACACCGAGTATGTGTTCGACGTGGACCTGGCGGTGCAGAAGAACAACGACAACCCGGTCTACTATGTGCAGTACGCGCATGCGCGCATCTGCTCGGTGCTGAGCGCCTGGGGCGGCGATCGCGCCAGCCTGGCGCAGGCCGACCTGTCGCCGCTGACCGGTCGCGAGGCGCAGGCCCTGATGCTCAAACTGGCCCAATACCCCGCCATGCTGCGCGCGGCGGCGCAGGACTTTGCGCCGCACGATGTGAGCTTTTACCTGCGCGAGCTGGCCTCGCTCTACCACAGCTACTACGACGCCGAGCGCATCCTGGTGGAGGACGAGGGGCTGCGCCTGGCACGCCTGGCCCTGGTGGCCGCCACGGCGCAAGTCCTGCACAATGGCCTGGCCATGCTGGGGGTGAGTGCCCCTGAGAAAATGTGAGGACATCATGAGCACCCCTACGCAACGCGGCAGCACCCTCACCGGCGTCATCATTGGCCTGGTGGTGGGCCTGGGCGTGGCCCTGGCCGTGGCCCTCTACGTGAGCAAGGTCCCGCTGCCCTTCTCGGGCAAGACCATCTCGCGCACCGCCGAGCAGGAGGCCCAGGAAGCCGCACGCAACAAGGACTGGAACCCCAACGGCCTGCTGCAACCCAAGGCACCGGCCTCCACCCCAGAGGCACCGCCCGCCGAGACTGCACCAGCTGCACCAGCCGCACCAGCCGCACCAGCGGCCCCTGCAGCCCCGGCCGCAATGCCTGCCCCGGCGGCCGCGCCGGCAGCGCCCAGCACGCCCCCTCCTGCGGCCGAGGCCACCGAAGCTGGCAAAAAGGCGTCTGGCCTGAGCACGCCCGCCCAACCCGCCGCCGCCGATCCTTTCGAGTATTTTGTGCAGGTGGGCGCTTTCCGCAGTGCCACCGAGGCCGAAGCCCAACGTGCACGCCTGACCCTGCTGGGCCTTGAAGCCAAGGTCAGCGAGCGCGAACAATCCGGTCGCACCGTGTTTCGGGTGCGCCTGGGCCCTTATGCGCAAAAAGCCGCGGCCGAGCGGGTGCAGACCCGCTTGTCCGAGCAGCAAATCGAGCACACGCTGGTGCGTGTGCAACGCTGATTTTTTCTGAGACCGCCATGCAACGTCGACAGCTCTCTCTTGGCGCCTTGGGCGCTGCTGCTTTGGGCGCTTTGCCCTGGGCCCCAGCCCTGGCGCAAGACTTTCGCCCGGGGCGCGACTACCTGACACTGGACAAGCCCTTGGCCACCGACGCCGGGCCAGGTCAGGTCGAGGTGATCGAGTTCTTCTGGTACTCGTGCCCGCACTGCAATGCCTTCGAGCCTGCCTTCGAGAAGTGGCGCAAAAGCGTGCCCAAATCGGTGCTGGTGCGCCGCGTGCCCGTGGCGTTTCGCGCCGACTTCGAGCCGCAGCAGCGCTTGTTCTACGCCCTGGAGGCCATGAACCTGATCGACAGCCTGCATGCCAAGGTGTTCGAGGCCATCCATGTGCAAAGGCTGTCGCTCAAAAACGAAGCGGAGATCACCGACTGGATCGCTCGCCAGGGCGTCAACGCCAGCGCCTTTGGTCAGGCCTTCAAGTCATTTGGCGTGACGAGCAAGGTCAAGCGCGCGGTGCAACTGCAAAACGACTACCGCGTCGAGGGCGTGCCATCGCTGGGCGTGGCCGGGCGCTACTACACCGATGGCTCCATGACCGGCAGCATGGAGCGGGCCATGCAAGTGGTGCAACACCTGATCGCACGCTCCTTGCCCGCCGCGCCGGCCAAGCCTGCCAAAAAATAAGGGCGACGGCGCCAACGCCTGGGCCTGCCAAGGCGCCAGGCTTTGCCTCTACAATCGCCGCATGCGGCGCACTACAGCAAGTTTCATGCCTTACACCCCAAGCCCAGGCCCCAAACCGGCCTCACGGGGTGTTTGTCACCGTGTCTGGCAGGCCCTGTGGCTGGCCTTGCCGCTGGCGCTGGCGCAAGCGCCAGCCTTGGCCGAAAAAGCCGATCGCGACAAGCCCATGCAGATCGAGTCGGACCAACTCAAGCATGACGAACAGCGCAAGCTGACGGTGTTCACTGGCAAGGTGATCGCCCTCAAGGGCACGATCGTGATGCGCGCCGACCGCGTCGAGGTGCAGCAAAACGACAAGGGCCAACAGGTCACCCAATTGTTTGCTGCAGCGGGCGAACGCATCTTCTACCGGCAAAAACGCGAAGGGCTCAACGAGTTCATCGAAGGCGAGGCGGTGCGCGCCGTCTACGACGAGCCGCGCGATCTGCTCACGCTGTACGAGCGCGCCGAGATGCGCATCCTGCGCAGCAACCAGCAGGTTGACGTGGTGCAGGGACAAACCATTGTGTACCACCAGCAGACCGAGCAGATGCAGGTCGATGGCCGCACCCCTGGCAGCGGCAATGCCGCGCCGCGTGTGCGCGCGGTGATCAATCCCAAGGCACAGGATGCGACCCCGGCCCCCGTGCCCGATTTGCGCTTGCAAACCGCGCCGGCCGGCAAACGCCCATGAGTGCGGCCGACACCGGGCGCCTGCAGGCCCTGAACCTGCGCAAGGCCTATGGCAGTCGCACCGTGGTGCACGACGTGTCGGTCGACATCCAGCAAGGCGAGGTGGTGGGCCTGCTGGGGCCCAACGGCGCCGGCAAGACCACCTCGTTTTACATGCTGGTGGGCCTGGTGCGCGCCGACGGTGGTCAGATCCTGATCGATGGTCAAGATGTCACCCGCATGGCCATGCACCGGCGCGCGCGCATGGGCCTGTCCTATCTGCCGCAGGAAGCCTCGATTTTTCGCAAGCTGAGCGTGGCCGACAATGTGCGTGCGGTGCTGGAGTTGCAGCAAGACGCCGAGGGCCGCTCCTTGCGCCCCGAGCAGGTGCGCGAGCAACTGGCGCGGCTGCTGGCAGAGCTGCGCGTGGACCACCTGGCCGAAAGCCCGGCGGTGGCGCTCTCGGGCGGCGAGCGCCGGCGCGTGGAAATTGCCCGCGCCCTGGCCACCGAGCCGCGCTTTATCCTGCTGGACGAGCCCTTTGCCGGCATCGACCCGATTGCGGTGATCGAGATCCAGCGCATCATTGCGTTCTTGCGCCAGCGCGGCATCGGGGTGCTGATCACCGACCACAATGTGCGCGAGACCCTGGGCATTTGCGACCGGGCCTACATCATCAGCGAAGGCCGTGTGCTGGCCAGCGGCAAGCCGTCCGACATCGTCGACAACCCCGACGTGCGGCGCGTGTACCTGGGCGAGCATTTCCGGATGTGAGCATGCCCCCTTGCCTCGCGCGGCCCCGGAGGTCCGCATGAAAGCCGGCCTCTCGCTGCGCATGTCGCAGCACCTGGCGCTCACGCCGCAGTTGCAGCAATCGATTCGCCTGCTCCAGCTCTCCACCCTGGAGTTGCAGCAGGAGATCGAGCAGATGCTGGACGACAACCCCTTTCTGGAAGCCAATCCCGACGAAGCGCCGCAAGAGGCGCTGGGCCTGGCGCAGGACGACGCGCATGTGAGCCTGGGCGACCGCCTGAGCGAGCAAGCCGAGCAGGGCGGCAGTGAGGACGCACCCGACAGCGGGGCCGACGAGGTGGTCAGCGGCGTGGCCGAGAGCTGGGAGGGCGACGGCAGCCTGGAGATGAACGCCCACGACAGCGAGTGGGGCGGTGATGCCATGCCCGCGCAGGCCGACCCCGAGGACGATCTGGCCAGCGCCATCGAGCTGGCGCGCAGCGCCCCATCGCTGGCCGAGGCCCTGCTGCAGCAGGCGCGCTGCCTGCGCCTGTCGGCGCTGGATCGGGCAGCGCTGGAGTTCCTGATCGGCTCGCTTGACGACGATGGCTATCTGGCCGATTCGCTCGAGGACCTGGCCGCATCACTGGCCGGCGACGACCTGGAAGCCCGCGAGGCCCTGCAAGAGCGCTTTGTGATGGCCCTGCACCTCTTGCAATCGATGACGCCCACCGGCGTGGGCGCGCGCGACCTGCAAGAGTGCCTGCTGTTGCAACTGCGCGAGCGCCAAGGCGCGCAGGCACACGACCCCGCCGTTGCGGCGGCGCTGGCCCTGTTGCGCTGCGACATGACCCTGCTGGCGCGGCGCGACATGCGCAAGCTGGCGCAACAGGCGGGCCTGAGCGATGCGCAGGTGCGCTTGGGCCTGCAGTGCATCGGTGGTCTGGAGCCCAAGCCCGGCCGCGCCTTTGTCGATGTCGAGCGCCAGATCGTGGTGCCCGATGTGATCGTCAGCCCCCAGGGCCGCAGCCCGGGGCGCTTTCGGGTGCAGCTCAACCCCGATGTCATGCCGCGCCTGCGCGTCAACGACATCTACGCCCAGGTGCTGCGCGGCCACAAGGGCGAGGCGGTGCAAGGCCTGCAGCAGCGCCTGCAAGAGGCACGCTGGTTCATCAAAAACATCCAGCAACGCTTTGACACCATCTTGCGGGTCTCGCGCGCCATCGTCGAGCGGCAAAAGCAGTTTTTGCAGCACGGCGAGCTGGCCATGCGCCCGCTGGTGCTGCGCGAAATTGCCGACGAGCTGGGCCTGCACGAATCGACCATCAGCCGCGTCACCACCGCCAAGTACATGGCCACGCCGCAAGGCACTTTCGAACTGAAATACTTCTTTGGCTCGGGCCTGGGCACCGACAGCGGCAGCGCCACCTCCAGCACCGCCGTGCGCGCGCTGATCCGCCAATTCATCAGCGCCGAAAACCCGGCGCGGCCGCTGTCGGACAATCAGCTGGCCGACATGCTCAAAGAGCAAGGCATCGACTGTGCCCGCCGCACCGTCGCCAAATACCGCGAGGCGCTGAAAATCGCGCCCGCCAACCTGCGCAAAGCCTTGTGAGGCGCGCCCACCCACCGGATACCGATTGCCGTGAACGATCTTGAACTGTTTCTGCCCTGCGCCGCCGGCGTCGAGCCCTGGCTGGCCGACGAGGCGCAGCGCATCACCGGCCTGGGCCCGAGCGAGGTGCTGGCCACGCGCACCGGCGTGCAGGTGCGCGCCACCTGGCGCGACGCCATGCTGCTCAACCTGCACAGCCGCCTGGCCCAGCGCGTGCTGGTGCGCCTCTCGCACACCCCATACCGGCAGGAGCAGGACCTGTACGAAGCGGCCAGCGCCGTGGCCTGGGAAATCTGGTTCCAGACCCGGCAGACCTTTCGCATCGACATCACCGCCCAGCGCAGCCCGCTCAAGAGCCTGAACTTTGCCGCGCTGCGCATCAAGGACGCGGTGGCCGACCGCTTTCGCAACCGCCTGGGCGAGCGCCCCAGCGTGGACACCCTGCGCCCCGATGTGCGCCTGTACGCGCACCTGACGGCCGAGTACCTCTCGCTCTACATCGACACCTCGGGCGAGCCGCTGTTCAAGCGCGGCTGGCGCGCCGACAAGGGCGACGCGCCCCTCAAGGAAACACTGGCCGCGGCCATGATCGCGGCCAGCGGCTGGGACGCCCAACAGCCCTTCTACGACCCTTGCTGCGGCAGCGGCACGCTGCCCATCGAGGCCGCGCAAATTGCCTGTGGGATGGCGCCAGGCAGCCAGCGCCGCTTTGGCTTTGAGCGCTTGCTGCCGCACCAGGCGCATGTGTGGCGCGACCTGTGGGAGAAGGCCCGTGCCCAGGAACACGCGCCCACCGCGCCGGTCTACGGCAGCGATGTGGCGCACCGCATGGTCGACTTTGCCGAGCGCAACGCCGAACGCGCAGGGGTGGCCAAGGCCTTGCAACTGCGCGGCGGCGACGCGCTGCAGCGCATGCCGCCTTGCGACACCCCGGGGGTGATGCTGCTCAACCCCCCCTACGGCGAGCGCATTGCCGCGGCCGGTGTGGCCGGCGTGGGGCGCGAGGGCTTTGTGCCGGGGCGCCTGGCCGCGGCGCGCAGCGGCCGCGAGCAGGCCGAGGGCGAGGACGGCGGCGACTTCTTTTTGCAGCTGGCCGCGCACTGGAAGCGCCACTACGGCGGCTGGACCGCCTGGATGCTCAGCCCCGACCCCAAGCTGCCCGGCCGCATGCGCCTGAAGGAAAGCCGGCGCGTGCCCATGTGGAACGGCCCCATCGAATGCCGCCTGATGCGCTTTGACCTGAGCCCGCCGCGCCCGCGCGAGGCGGCTGCGCCCCCCGAGGCCGCATGACGCCCACCGTGCTCGACACCAACATCGTGCTGGACCTGTGGGTCTTTGAGGACCCGCGGGTGCAGGGCCTGCGCGAGGCGCTGGCCCAGGCGCAGCTCGACTGGCTGGCCAGCGCCCCGATGCGCGAGGAGCTCTCCCGCGTGCTGGCCTACCCGCACATCGCCGCCCGCCTGCAGCAGCGCGGCCTGCCCGCCGCCGAGCTGCTGGCCCGCTTTGACCGGCACAGCCGCTGCCTGCCCGATGCGCCGCGCGCGCCCTATGTGTGCAAGGACCCCGACGACCAGAAGTTCATCGACCTGGCGGTGCAACACCGCGCACAGCTGCACAGCAAGGACAAGCAGGTGCTGCGCATGAAAAACCGCCTGGCCCGCTGCGGCGTGGCCCTCAATCCCCCCCATCCAACGCCCCAACCGGAGGCCCCCGCCCC